>OGYB01000003.1_pt1 | contig 266778 bp, 197 predicted proteins | sample 1576421 | NCBI WGS metagenome assembly OGYB01 (sample SAMEA3541577, study PRJEB24748) | human gut metagenome | biome: human gut; feature: human-associated habitat; material: faeces | place: China | collected 2012
AAACGGGCCTTAATTAATAACACATTAATATATTTAAGCCATCCCTATGTTTTTTGCCGGTTTTATCTACTGGCATTTACACACCCCCTACCCCCTCTCAAGAGGGGAGCCGGTTACCATCAGTCACTAATCAGATAGTTCAATATTTTCTAACTTCGAGACTCAATTCTTTCTATCCTTTTAGTATATTAAAAAATATTAGTCGCGATACTAATTCATTTTACCCGCTATATTAATCCCGATTAGTCGCTATACTAGTATCATTTTGTCAAATCATCATCCGTCTGTGCGTTTCCGAACCCTATTCGTGCGGATATGCACAGAGAAAGAAATCCGAAAACCAAACAACATCGTAATAAACAAGCATTTACAACATTGGCACAGCTTTTGTTTTCTTCTTATCAAATTAAATATCTATTACTCATGATAAGAACAGTAGCATTAGAGAAAATTTTCCGCACAGAAGAAGTGGAAACATGGGCTTTGAACAAGGTGAATATTGAAGTGAAAGAGGGAGAGTTTGTAGCGATTATGGGGCCTTCCGGTTGCGGTAAGTCTACGCTGCTGAACATTCTGGGACTGCTGGACAACCCTACGGCCGGAGAATATTATCTGAACGGAACCGAAGTCTCCGGTTTTACCGAAGCGCAACGCACCAAATTACGCAAAGGGATTATCGGGTTCGTATTCCAGAGTTTCAACCTGATCGACGAACTGAACGTATACGAAAATATAGAACTTCCCCTGCTCTATATGGGTGTTTCGGCTTCCGAAAGAAAACAAAAAGTACGGGAAGCGATGGAGCGTATGGCTATCGTTCACCGGGAGAAGCATTTCCCTCAACAGCTATCCGGTGGTCAGCAACAGCGCGTTGCCATTGCCCGCGCCGTCGTTGCCAACCCGAAACTGATCCTTGCCGATGAGCCTACCGGTAACCTGGATAGTAAAAACGGGCAGGAAGTGATGAATCTGCTCAGCGAACTCAATAAAGAAGGAACTACCATTGTAATGGTAACCCATAGCCAGCACGATGCAGGGTATGCGTCACGCATCATTAATTTATTCGACGGGCAGGTGATTACGATATGAAACAAACAATTACATCACTTATTGTTTTCTTCTGCTGCACGATGTTGCAGGCAAAAGAACGGATAGTCGAACTTCCGGCATTCAACGCATGGAGTTCCACTTCTATCGAAGTACAGAAAATCGTACTGAACGACACAGCGACGATCGTATATATCGACGCTTTTTATCGTCCCAACAACTGGATAAAAATTGCCAAAGACAGTTATCTGCAGGCGGACGGGAAACAATACAAAATCCTGTCGGGCGTCGGCATGGAACTGGATAAAGAAATATGGATGCCTGAATCGGGTACCTATTCTTTCCAGATGATCTTCCCGCCGCTACCTGAAAATACGGCGACTGTCGATTTCTCCGAAGGAGATTTCGAGGGGTCATTCAGTATCTGGGGCATCCATCTGGACGGCAAACCGGCTTACTCTCCCCTTGCCGGAAAAAAGAACCCGAAGGAAGCGCCTGTATTGGAAACTCCCGAACTTAAAACCGGTATAGCTACACTGAAAGGCCATATCGCCGGTTTTATCCCGGAAATGAAATTGCAGGGAGCTACATGGACATACAATCCGGTGACCGGTGATGTGGATGAAAATAAAATCATCGTGGATAAGAACGGAGATTTCACCCTGGAAATTCCCCTTAACCATATCTCTGTGGTCAATGTATCAGCCAGCTTTATGCAGGTTCCGGTCTACCTGAAACCGGGAGAAACGACTTCCGTGGAGATTAATTTCCCGGAAATATGCCGTGCACAATCCAAATTGCAGAAAGATAAACCGTCGTTAGGCGAGAAATATTATTTCAGCGGGGCTTTGGCTGCCTTAAATAATGAAGCATGCAACAGTCCGTTGCGCTATCTCCCGGTCAATATCAATTCGCAGGAAGAATATGAACAGATGTTCAAGGATGTTGCCGGTATGAATATCGACCAGTACAAACAATACTGGCTAGATCGCAGGGAGAAAGGGATCAAAGAGCTGGATAAATATCCGGAAATCAGCGATGCATATCGTAAAATTCTATTAATAAATGCAGATATAGAAACGTCCACACAATTAATGGGATATTATGTGCTGGAGTACGCCTATCGGAGAGCCAACAATATTCCGCGTGACTCGGCTGCCGTAGGATTTGTACAGCCGGTTATCACGGCCGGATACTACGATTTCATTCCCCGGCTTGTTCCAAACGATCCTATCGGATTGTATGCTTCTAATTACAGCTATATATTAAGGAGCCTTCAATATGCCAATATCTCCGGGCAACCGACTCCGGAAGGGGCTAAAGAAGCACCGGACAACACCGCTGACCTTGCCAAATTAATGGGTACAGACAAAGGTATTCTGTTCGACCTGATCGCTTCTCAGAAACTGGCACGCCCCATCCAGGAGTTCAAGCCGTTAACCGACGAGGAACTGGCTCAGGCCGGAAAGATTTCCCCTGTCATCAAAGAGGTGCTCACAACGATGAACGACAAACTCAAACAGACGATTGAAGAAAACAAAAAGAAATCCGGCTACACGGTCGACCGGGTAAACATAGCCGATATCCCTGCCGAAGAGTTATTCAACGCCATCACGACTCCTTATCGCGGAAAAGTGGTATTCGTCGACTTCTGGGCAACATGGTGCGGCCCTTGCCGTATGGCTATGGAGCAATCGGAGCCGGTGAAGAAAGAGTTTGAAGGGAAAGAGGTCGTATTCCTCTATCTTGCCGCCGAAAACTCTCCGAAAGGAGCCTGGGAGCAAATGATCCCCGACATCAAAGGCGATCATTACCGCGTCACTTCCGATCAATGGGATTACTGGGGAAAGAAGTTCGGTATCCAGGGCGTACCTTCCTACATGGTACTGGCCAAAGACGGAACCCCGGTTCATTTCCAGGTCGGTTTCATGGGAGTAAACAGGATGAAGGAGATGATCGAGGAACAATTGAAGAAATAAAATTCAGAATATAGCACTTAATGAAGGCGGAGTACCGGTAAAGGTCTCCGCTTTTTTTGTGGTAAAATCAAAAAGTCGTAATATTGCATATCATAAACATAACACACGTAATCGATCTTATGAGGTATCTTAAACAATTGGGATTTTTTATTTGTCTGAGTGCTTATTGTACACTTTCTGCACAAGAAGCTAAAAAGGCAATGACATTCGAGGAGATGGTTAGCTGGAAACGGATCACCGAACAATCTATTTCGCATGATGGCAAGTGGGTAGCCTGCAAAATGGAACCCTGGAGAGGAGATGCCAGCATACTGGTTTATAACGCTAAAGGAGAAATGACAGCCTCTTTCCGTCCGGCAGGACATGCTGAATTTTCAGCATCTTCCCGCTATCTGCTGGTCACAAAAAAGCCGGAACTGGAAAAAGTAGAGGCCTTAAAACTGAAAAAGGCCAAAGAAGAAGAGATGCCTGCTGACGAACTGATCATCTTCAATCTTCCCGATAAGAAAGAGACGATAGACTCTTTAAAATCATACAAACTCTCTGAAACCGCAGACTGGATCGCCTATAAAAGAAACAGTAAATCAGATACCGTATTGCACGTCCGCTCACTGGACGGACTCAAAGAGGCGATAATGGCTGACGTAAAAGAGTTTGGTTTCGCTAAAAAAGGAAATATCTTATATTATACAACAGACTCCACCTTATCCACCTTCACTCCCGACAAAGGCCGCTCGTTGATCTTTGAAGGAAAAGGTGTTATCAAAAAAGTTTCTTTCGATGAAACTGGTAACAAAATAGCTTTCCTGTATAGCCCTGATAAAGATTCTACAGCCACACAATGTACCCTTTATCTATCGGAAAATAATGCACCTGCCCGCCAGATCGCAGACCGGGAACAAAGTTTTATCCCTGCCGGCTGGGTGGTCAGCGAAAATGGCGACCTTCGTTTCTCGGAGAATGCACAACGTCTTTTCTTCGGTACAGCCCCGGTTCCCCAACAAAAGGACACGACCGTATTAGCTGATAACCGTCCCGATGTACAGATATGGAAATGGGATGAAGCCGTACAATATACCCAACAGGTGTTCAACAAGGAAAAGGATCTGAAAAAGTCCTATGCCGCAGTATACAACATTCCCGAAAACAAGCTGATTCAGTTGGCTGACAAAGAAATTCCGACTCTTCAGACTGCTGCGGAAGGCAACGCATCCATAGCATTGTTATCGACCAATCTGCCCTACGCAACAGAACAGATGTGGGAAGGCAGAAGCCGCTACGATATTTATACAGTCAACCTCGAAACCGGTGACCGCCAGCAAATCAAAAAAGCGACCAATACCCATATGCTTCTCTCCCCGAAAGGTGCTTATGCTTACTGGTATTGTGCACAAGACAGCTCCTGGTATACACGTTCTATGAGCGATGGTAAAGAGTATCGCCTGACGACTCCCGATTCATTTGCAGCCTGGGATGAAGAGAACGATGTGCCCGACTATCCGTCACCTCACGGACTGGCCGGATGGACTGCCGACGACCAATATCTATTGATCTATGACCGGTATGATATCTGGAAATTCGACCCTACGGCTCAGACATCCCCCGTCAACCTTACTCTGAACGGACGCAAAGAACAGTTATCATACCGACTGGTTAAGCTGGATAAGGAGAAGAAGTTCATCAATCTGACTGAACCTCAATTACTGCTGGCTTTCAACGAAAAGACAAAAGGCTCGGGATATTACAATGCACACCTTTCAGCGCCTGCCGTGCCTAAAACATTACTGGCCGGAAACTTCATGCTGAAAACTCCGGTAAAGGCAAAAGATGCCAATGCCGTAATTTATACATCCGAGACATTCGAACAGTACCCGGACATCCGCCTGTCAGACCTGGCTTTCAAAAAGTCTGTCCGGTTAACAAACGGGGGCGAACAACAAGCCGACATAAACTGGGGCACAGCAGAACCGGTATCATGGATATCACTGGATGGAATACCCCTGGAAGGGGTTGTCTACAAACCGGAAAACTTCGATCCGAACAAGAAATACCCGGTTATCGTGAATTTCTACGAGCGTAATTCGGAAACCCTTTATGCTTACCACATGCCGGAACCTCATCGTTCAACGATCGATTATCATTTCTATACCAGCAACGGATATATCATTTTCAATCCGGATGTACGTTATGTAGACGGTTATCCCGGTGAAAGTTGCTATAACTGCGTTATGCCGGGTATCACCTCACTGATCGCCAAAGGATATGTTGATGAAAAAGCTATCGGCGCCCAGGGGCACAGCTGGGGCGGATATCAGGTTGCTTACCTGGCAACCCGCACAAGCTTGTTCTCTGCTATCGAGTCAGGTGCACCGGTCGTTAACATGTTCAGTGCATACGGTGGTATCCGCTGGGGATCAGGGCTGAACCGTTCTTTCCAGTATGAACACGGACAGAGCCGTATTGGCGGTACACCGTGGGATTCACCGCTGCAATACATGGAAAACTCTCCTTTGTTCAATATGGATAAGGTGGAAACTCCGATCCTAATCATGCATAACGATAACGACGGTCATGTGCCCTGGTATCAGGGTATCGAGTACTTCGTCGCACTCAAACGCCTGCAGAAACCGGTATGGATGCTAAACTATCCGGGAGAGATCCACTGGCCATTACGTCTGGCAAACCGTATCGATTTCCAGAAACGTATGTTCCAGTTCTTCCAGCATTATCTGAACAAACAGCCAATGCCCCAATGGATGAGTGAAGGCGTTCCCGCTGTCGATCAGGAATTCAAGTTGGGTTACTGATAAGAACACTTCTTTTATATTACAAAGATATAATGATTAGAAAAATCTTTATATCTTTGTAATATAGATATATGAACGAAATGAAAACAACAGGAAACATATTAAGCATACAAGTGGATATTCCTCAGTCGGAAGTCTCAGTATTCGAGTTTCTGGCTAAAAGAATGGGGTGGAAAATTCGTTCTGAAAAAAAAGAAGCGGAAGAAGAAGTAAAGATTGAAGAAGAGAAAAAGCTGTTTTTCACTAATTCAAAACGTTCTATGGCAAAGCATATAGAGAAATACTTATCTGAATAATAGAAAAGATCAAGCAAACAATATTTTAAAGACCTTTGTCCACATCTGTTATCAACAGGTTTATCAACAAAGTTATCAACAGGGTAATACACAGATACACAAATAAAAAGACCATTTTTACTATTCATTCGTAAACAAACGATAAAATCGTATTTAATAATCACCATTCAATAAATAATTCTTATTTTTGAACCAATCAATTTAATACCTGATATCATGAAAACATATCCCGTCCTGATTTGTCTTTGTGCAGCATGGATCAGCATACTGAGCAGTTGTAAAGGAAAAGAAGATAAGAGTATCCCTTCGCTCACTCCTCCTAAATACAGCGGAAAGGTAGATCTATCCGCAGCTCCGGCCAATATAGATGTAGCAGAGACGCTCGACAAATCAACAACACCTCTGAAGCTAAGCCAGATCGCTTCACAAATAGATTATTACATCGTTGGAGATGGGAACTATACGATTACACAAGCTATCGCCGTGCCGGACAGTGATGCTTTTATCACATTCAACAATCCCCGGATCTATTACCGGAAAGCCGGAATTCCCAGCAAGCGTTATGGCTTCAAAGCTTTAGTTTATAAGTGGAATAATGATGTAAACGGGCATAATCTGTTTTACGACAAAAAGACCACCCGGATGTATTGTGCTTTAAGCGGCAGGGATCAAAATAACAAGGAAAGCCTGGAGCTTTTCGATCCGCAAATCGGAACATTACCTCCGTTGGATACAATGCTGACTATCGACCGGTATATTTTCCCGGAAATTTTGGAGGAGAAATATACCGTCAACCTGAGAAACGACAAGCTGCTGGGCTTTTCTTCCAACGGCTACATGTTAAGTCATTATGAAGACTCCTGCGGTATCCCCACCAGCATGATGACCTTTAATCCGGCAGGAGAAACACTCTGCAAGTTTGATTTAAAGGGTAAATCCACTTTATCCCGGGAGCAGACAGATAATATTCCTTTTTTCCAAACCTCTTACTGGAACGACACGCAAGACCGGATGACTTTTATGATCCCGTTCTGCGACACCGTATATCAACTTCGCGATCCGCAAACAGTCGTACCATTATACGCTATCAATTTAGGGAAACATGGCATTTTCGCGGACTATGAGGTTGGAAAAGAAATAAAAGACGGTAAAATATGGCTTCGTACTTTATACGAGAATCCGAAAGGATTATTCATGGGAATGTACCAGAAGAACGGGCCAAAGATTTTATCCTGGCTGAATTTCGAATACGAATACAAACCGACACTGAGTTATCAGGCTGTTTATCTGAAAGAGGAAGGAAAAACATATATCCTCCCCAAGAGAGAGAAAGGATTCATCAACGATCTGGATGACGGATTTACTTTCTGGCCGGACGGTCAGACGGATGAATACCTGTACATGATCCTCACATTAACTGAAATGAGGCTTAATGTGAAACGAACCGGCTCTCCACAACAGCAGAAACTGATCGATATGCTCGATAACAAAAGAATAAAGGAAAATCAGTATGTGATGATCGTTGTCAAATAGACCGTTCTTTACAGGTTGTATTTCTTCATCTTATTATAAAGCGTCTGGCGGCTGATATTCAGTTGCTGGGCGCAAAGGGTAAGGTTGCCTTTCTTCTCGGCAAGCACTTCGCTGATGAACTGTTTTTCCATTTCGTCCAATGTCACAGGGCGGGAAGCCGGAGTTGCTGAGTCTTCTATATAAAAATCATCGGCATCCAATAAGGAAGCATTGGAAAGTAATACTGCCCGTTCAATCGTTTGTTGCAAAGCGGCCAAATCGCCGTTGAGCATCATTGCCGACAGTTTTTGCAGAGCTTCAGGCGTGATGCCCGGAAAAGGTTTACCGTAGGCCGTCGCATATTTGCGCAGAAGGGAATTGACAAGTAAGACAACTACGGAATCTGTTTCTTCCGAAGGGAACCCGGAATCCTTCCGAAAGGAATTTTGTTTTCTCCCGGAACGGGCTTTCCAGGCAGCAAGGACGGTCGAGAGCAGTTTCTCGTTATCCCACGGCTTCACTACGAAATCGGCAGCCCCTCTTTTCAGGGAAGCGACGGCCAGTTCGATATCGCCAAAAGCAGTGATCAGGATCACTGCCGGAGGGTTTGGGCGTTCGTGGATACGATCCAGCCAAAACAGTCCTTCTCCCCCGCTCTGCTTGCCTGTCCCAAAATTCATATCCAGCAAAACGACATCCACGTCATCTTCCCGGAGCAAAGCAGGCAACAAGGTCGGTTGCGAGGTACAAACCACCATTCGGAACTCGCGCGAAAGGATCATCCGCAACGTTTTAAGCACCGCTTCGTTATCGTCTACCACTATTATCTTTCCGTCTATCATAACCGGAGCAAAGATAAAAGGATAATCCGTTATTCTATTTCCAAAGAGAAAAAACTTTCAGCAGACAACCTGCGCCGAACGGAGCAGATGATGCTTTCCGAGGCGAGCATGTCGTATGCTCCGAAGCAAGCATGCCGTCTGCTCCGAGGCGAGCATACTATCTGCTCCGGTCGGAGCAGGCTCCATGTAGAGAAGCACTGTCCAATTATTAGACGTTTCGCATCGGCAACCGGATTATTTTCTCTTATTCTTTGCCTTACAAACGAAAAGAGAATAGTTTTACGGAAAATATTATTCAGATGAAAACAATCGCATTCAAACTCGTCCTGCGTAGCTGGTGGCGGAATAAGACATTCTCCGTTATCTCGATCGTCAGCCTGGCAATCGGGATTGCCTGTACGAACCTGTTGGCTGTGTTTACCATCCATGAATACGGTATAGAGAAAGGGAACCCGAATAAGGAACATATCTGGGTACTCAGCCAGGACTGGCCGATGAAAAACGGGGAGAAAACGATATATGCGGGGGCTGAAATTCCCGGAATGCTGAAAGATAAATACACCGAGGTCAAAAGTTATCTCCGGATAAGCGGACAAACCGTCAAATATATTTCCATTGATAATGTGAAACATGCCCCTGTCCGCCTTGTCTCCGCAGATCCGTCTTTAGCGGAGTTTTTCCCTTATAAAGTACTCTACGGAGATCTGAAAGAGGCCTTGACCCAGCCTGATAAACTAGCCCTGACAGAACAAACTGCCCGAAAACTTTTCGGGAAAGCCAATCCGATCGGTAAAATAATTCATTTCAGCCTTCCTGATGAAGAGTTGAGCACCAATGGCAGTGCAAACAACGAACACGCTTACCAGGTTGCCGCCATTATTGCCGACAGGGAACAATCGTTTTTAAACCTGGAAGCGATAACGGCTATTTCTGATTCTTTCTATGGCGGTACCAGCCTGTTACTGATGAACAGGCCGATCGACCGGCAAGCTTTTGAAGCACAATTAAAGAAAGACAAAATACCGACTTTACAGGGTGACGTGGGAAATTACTACCTGAACACGCTACAGGAAAGTTACTTCTACACTTCCGAGCAACAAAAATCGGATTATCTGAATTATCGGCAGCCGGTATTGCTTTATGTCGGGCTGATCTCCGCTATCCTGATCCTCTTGATAGCCTGTTTTAATTATATCAACCTCAACTTTTCACGCTTACTACAACAGGTGCGGATGATCCATACACAGAAACTGATGGGGGCAACCGGAAAAGAGATCAACCGGCAATTATTTATCGATACCTTTCTTACGGTTCTGATCGCTTTCTTTTTTTCCTTGCTGATCACACACGACTTATTACCGGTCTTCAATTCGATCGTAAACGGCCGGTTACATACGGCCTTCTTCTTCAACTGGCAATCCCTGCCTTTGATCTGCGGGTTTATCTTACTTCTGTCTGTTGTTCCGGCTGCTTATATGAGCCGGAAGATCTCCGGGCTTTCCAGCGCCGGCTATAAGGAGTTTTTCACCGGGAATAAAAAGAGAAGGATCGTTACCTCCTTATCTATTGCACAATACGTTATCTCCATCGGTCTTATCATCGCCACACTGACGGTAAACGACCAGATCGGTTTTATCCGAAAAGGAGGAGAAAATTACAAGAACCTGATCGAAATAGGGAACTGGCTGGAAGACGGTTCTTACATCCGCCCCTTGGCCCGTGAATTAAAGAACCACCCGGAGATAGCGCATGTTTCCCTTGCCGGAGGTTCCATCCTGGATAGCTGGATAGTACAAACAGTCTTGAAAAATGAAGACGGCAGCGAAAGGTACGTTCCTCAACTCAATTACTTTGGCGATTCCGGCATCCTGGACGCTTTGCAGGTTAAGTTATTGGAAGGCCTTCCGCCCGATAAAGCCCTGGAAAAACAGGGCCGTCCGGTCTACATAAACGAGAAGTATGCCGAGCTATTGGTCAGCAAAGGGGAAGATCCCATCGGAAAGCCGTTGAGTGTCTTTGAATTCAATAATAACAGCGAAGATTCTGCGGATGGCACACCGGTTACAACAGTTGCCGGGATCGTCAGCAATCTTTATACAAATTCATTGGAAAATGAGGTGTATCCTTTTACTGTCCAGATCAATAACAGTGAAAAAAGTACATTCAACTATATCTACATACGTCTCAACGGTGATAAAGAAAAATCCATCGCCACTATCCGACAGGTATGGAACAAGGTCAATCCGGGGAAATATTTCTCTTATCAGGATGTTTACCAATACTTTTTATCCCGTAACCATAAAGCGACCGAACTGTCGCAACTCCTGCTGATGTATTCCTTCATCAGTATCTTCCTGACCTGTTTCGGGTTGTTCGGAATGGCTTTATATGCTACGGAACAACGCACCAAAGAGATCGGTATCCGGAAAGTGAACGGGGCAACAAGTTCACAGATCATGTTGTTGCTGAACAGGCAGTTTATCAATTGGATAAGCATCGCTTTTGTTATCGCAATTCCTATCACCTGGTCGTTGATGAACCGTTGGCTGGAAAGTTTCGTATATCGTACGGAGATCGGCATCGGTATTTATCTGACGGGCGGACTGTTCGTTCTGTTCATTACCCTACTTACTGTCAGCTGGCATAGCTACAAAGCGGCTTCCGGCAATCCCGTTAACGTTTTAAAAAGTGAATAAACCGGTTACAAATATGAAAACAGTAGCATTCAAACTCGTCTTTCGCAGTTGGTGGCGGAACAAAACATTTTCAGTCATCTCGATTGTCAGCCTAGCGATCGGCATTGCCTGTACTAATCTGCTGGCCGTATTTGTCATCCATGAATACAACCTGGAAGCGGATAACCCGAACCGGGAGACCATTTATATGATGGATCAGGATTCGCCGATCCAACCAGGTGAACGGGTTTGTTTCACTGCCGGTGGTATTGCGAACGAGATCAAAGAAAAATATCCGGAAATCATAGATCATGTCTGCCTCAATAATATCGGAATGGATTACATAAAAGTAAACAATACCCGTTTCAACCCCATCATAATCATGATAGCAGAAGCCTCGTTTCCCCATTTCTTCCCTTATAAGGTATTATATGGAGATTTGAACGAGGTGTTGACACAACCGAACAAGATCGCCTTATCGGAGAAATGCGCCCGAAAGTATTTCGGCAAAGAAAATCCGATCGGTCAAACGATCATAACAGGTGAAAACTATGCAATGACACGCATACAGGAAAACGAAGAGGGAAATAATGAAACGACCTATCAGATTGCAGCTGTCCTGAAATCGCGTGAACAATCTTATATCGACTTCGATGCCGTAATCGGAAATGACGGGCCACTCCCCGGAGGAGTATGTCTGTTTATGACTAATCGCCCGATCGACACCAAAAAGTTTGCCGAAAAAATCCATAAAGACGGCATACAAACCTTTGTACCTAATGGGAAATATAGCCTGTACACTTTACAAGAAAGTTATTTCAAAAAATACACACAGGAAAGTTATTTCTTCATGACCAGCCGACAGAAGACATTGCTTTATGTCGGACTGATCTCCGCCATTCTTATCCTGCTAATTGCCTGTTTCAATTATATCAATCTCAACTTCTCCCGCCTGTTGCAACAAGTGCGGATGATCCATACGGAAAAACTGATGGGAGCAACAAAAAACGATATCAACCGCCAGCTATTTATCGATACATTCCTGACCGTCATGGTAGCCTTCCTGTTATCTTTGCTGATAACACATGATCTGATCCCGATATTCAATTCGATCACTTCCGGAAAGATAGAGACTTCTTTTTTCTTTAACAGACAGGCATTACCGGTTATCACACTGTTCATACTCCTGTTATCGATCATTCCTTCCGTTTATATCAGCCGGAAAATATCCAAACTATCGGCCTCCGGCTACCGCGAGTTTTTCACCGGAAACAAGAAAAGAAGGATCGTAACGGCTCTTTCGATTGCCCAATATACAGTCTCTATCGGGCTGATCATCGCAACACTTACAGTTAACAACCAACTTCATTTTATACAAAACAAAGCGGAAGGATATCACGGATTAATCGAGGTGGGCAATTGGGGAGCAGACAATTCCTACTTACCGGCTTTTGCACGCGAAATAAGAAAAATACCCGGCGTAGAAAATGTAACACTTACAGGTGGTCCTTTACTAAACATGGGAATAACTCCCGTAGATATAAAAAACCAGAATGGAAGTGAAAGCCATTATATGAAAGCGCAATACATGGGAGGACGTGATTTCCTGAGAACATTAAAAATCGACATCATACAGGGAGTTGAGCCGGATAAGGCGCTCGGACAATTCCAAAGTCCGGCCTATATCACCCGGAAATATGCAGACCTACTGATTCCGCCGGGAGAAAATCCGGTCGGCCAGCTACTGAGTAAATACGACAAAGATTCAAAAGAATATGAAAAGGACAGTAACCACCCTAAAGTGGTCGTTGCAGGTATTGTCGAAAATATGTTTGCCAATTCACTCGAAGAAGATGTTTTCCCCAGTATCATTTACATCGGCCAGGATGATGATAAGCGATATGCTTTTGCAGAAATCAAAGTAGACAGAGAACGTCAGCAAACAATCGCTACCATTAAAGAAGTATGGGAAAAGATGAATCCCGGTAAATATTTCACTTTTCAGGATGTTTATAAAGAATTCATGCAACGCAACAGGAGAACAAGCGAACTGGCAGAATTAATGATCATGTACTCGCTGATCAGTATCTTCCTGACTTGTTTCGGCCTGTTCGGTATGGCATTATACGCTACGGAACAACGCACGAAAGAAATAGGCATCCGGAAAGTGAACGGAGCCAGTACATTAGGGATCATGTTATTGCTGAATAAACAATTTATAGGCTGGATAGGAATAGCCTTCGTTATTGCCATCCCTATCGCCTGGCTGTTCCTCAACCGGTGGCTGGAACAATTTCCGTATCACACCGATATGTCTGTTTTCCACTTCCTTCTTGGCGGAATCACCGTACTGTTTATTACATTACTGACCGTCAGTTGGCATACTTACAACGCAGCTTCGGGTAATCCCGTTAACGTTTTAAAAAGCGAATAGATTTCCTCACAGTTTCTTTCGCAGGAAACTCCAGTTTCTTCCATAGGAAACGCCAGTTCCCACCAGAAGAAACTCCAGTTTCCTGCAGAGGAAATTACAGTTCCCTTATTAAAAAAAATTAGGAAACTGCAATACGCTGAAGGTCAACCATTATTGACTTTTTTATAATCTGCCAGGAACGTAGCCAAACCACTATCGGTAAGCGGGTGTTTCAACAGACCTTTGATAGCTGACAAGGGGCAAGTTGCCACATCTGCACCCGCTTCAATACACTGGATAATATGTTGTGTACTGCGGATCGAGGCGGCAAGCACCTGTGTTTCGTAGGCATAATAAGAAAACATATCGACAATACCTTTCACCAGTCCAATACCGTCACTGGAAATATCATCCAGACGTCCAACGAAGGGAGATACATAAGTAGCACCGGCTTTTGCCGCTAAAAGAGCCTGCCCACGGGAGAATACCAGCGTACAATTGGTACGGATCCCTTCATCACTAAAATGTTTGATTGCTTTGATACCGGCTTCAATGCAAGGAATTTTCACCACGATATGCGGGTTCAGGGCTGCAAGCTCCTTGCCTTCCTTTATCATTCCTTCATAATCGGTTGCAATTACCTCTGCACTGACATCACCGTCTACGATCTCACAAATCTTCAGATAATGTGCACGCTGATTCTCTACTCCTTTAATCCCTTCTTTGGCCATTAACGACGGGTTGGTAGTAACGCCATCCAATACGCCCAAATCGTTTGCTTCCCGAATCTGATCCAGGTTCGCCGTGTCGATAAAAAACTTCATTGCTTTATGTGTTTATAAATGTTTCTATTTAAAGAACACATTTACTATCGTATAGTTTATTTTAGAGTGATGTATTTAGAATGTTGAAAAATATTAATAGAAAAACTGACAGTTAGAGAAAGCAAATAGAGAAAGAACAAATTAAGATACAAACATAAAATAAGGACAGATTATCAATCATTTGATCAAGATTAAAAACACATACTTTCCGGTACAAATTGCATTAGTTCTGTAAGAACTACATACCTACGGATGCAAATATAGTCTATTTTTGAAATAATAGGTTAAATATTGAAGAATAATCCGACAATACAAAGCTCTTTTGTTAACAACCATATAAACTATCAGTTTTCACAGAATAAGGAGATAATATCAATTCTAGGCACACCACTGTATATCAATAAATTACATTTATACTACCACGTTAGTTCTTACAGAACTCATATACATAATACGCAAAAAGCAGGCATCTGGAATGCAATAGGAACAGGGAAATTCAACAGAGATTCAAAGCGGCAATGTGATGAGAAATAGCAGAGACTTACAAATTGTTACACTCTTTATCAGATAACAAAAACTACTTATGCGAATAGCAGATGGACCAATATTTGAAAAATTATTCCGGGAATATTATTCTCACCTATGTAATTATGCCGGCCAATTTATTGCAGACAGCCAAACCAGAGAAGATATTGTACAGGTATTTTTCATTTCTGTCTGGGAAAAAGAGCACCTGTCCGTTACACGGGAGACTTTCCTCCCCTACGCGTATCGTGCCATAAAAAACAGCTGCATAAACTACTACAAATCAGAGATGATCAAGGAGGACTTCATCACCTTCCTTGCAGAAGAATGGAAAGATCAGTTGAATGAAGAGGAAGATTTCATATACCAGAAAGAAGTGCAACAGGCTTTGCAGAAGCTTCCTGAAAAATGTCGTAATGTATTCCTCTTGAAATGCGTTACTGAATTAAAGTATAAAGAAATAGCCGAGGTATCCAATATCTCCGTAAACACTGTAAAATATCACCTGGGAGAAGCTTTCCGCATCATGCGCGAAGAGTTGAAGCATCTCACCTTTTTATTTTTCCTGTTTTTTTTCTGAAACGACCTACCCATTTTGTCTTCTCCGATTGTCAATAATAAAAAAGAAGAAAAATGAAGTCTGAAACAATATATCAAATCATCCTTTCCGTTCTGGCCGACGAAGCCACAAATGAAGAACACATTCTCTTCTCGCAATGGATAAAAAAATCAGAAGAAAACAGGAAGGAGTATAACAGAATAAAACGATTGTATCAGATCTCATTACGCCTTCCCAAAGAAACACGAGTCGATACAGAACAGGCCTGGCAAATAGTACGAAATCAAACGATCGACAAAAAGAAAATATTTAAATTCCCTGTATGGACACGTTATGCAGCAATGGTTGCGATCATTGTATCTCTCGGCATAATCCTATTTAACGAAGAAGTTCCTTCCGATACTCTCAGCCAGATGGAACAAATTGATATAAAAGAGTTTGTAGAACCTACGCTACTTTTAGAGAACGGAGAGAAAATTGCATTGAGTGAAGAATCCTTTTCCATCAAACAAGAACAGGTTGTCATCAAGAATGACAAGGACAACAAACTCGTTTATGAAGCTAAAAAGGAGGTTACTAAAAAAACGGTTTTAAACAACCACCTGGTCATCCCCAAGGGAAGGACTTACCGGCTACATCTTGAAGACGGAAGCCGTATCTGGCTGAACTCTGAATCAGAGCTCATTTATCCGGAGCAGTTCATCGGAGACAAACGTGAAGTAACACTTATCGGAGAAGCCTTTTTTGAAGTTGCTCCCAATCCGGAGAAACCCTTTTTCGTAAAAACCAAAGGTATAGAAATCATTGTATTAGGAACATCTTTCAATGTCTCTTGCTACGGAAAAGAGAATACGATCAGTACAACTCTTGTAGAAGGCTCTGTCTCCATACATACGGAACAGGGGGAAAAACAGATAATCACGCCCTCCGAACAATTCACCTATAATAAGAAAAATCACCTGACAAATATTCAGACGGTGAATACGGAACTTTATACTTCATGGATAAACGGCAAATACATTTTCAAAGATGCAACGCTGGAAGAGATCATCGACAAATTACAACGTTGGCATGATATCTATCCGAATTATATGGAGGAAGAGCTGAAAAGTAAACGTTTCTCAATCACAATAGACCGTCAATCGACATTAGACCAAATACTGGAAGTGATTAGTTTCACTTCTGATGTAAAATTAGAGAAAGCAGGAAATAGTATTAACATCAAAAAGCAAAGGAGGGAAGAATGACGTAAATCACACAATGGAAAAACAGAAGAGGTAGTATGGATCAGATACTACCCCTACACAGATCAAAAAATTAAAATCATTTGTTTAACCTGTAAATTACAAATTTATGGAAAAAAGAATATCGGAAGGCTTTTGTAAGACACAAAAAGTCTTAAAACGATTCTTATTTTTAATTTCACTTATTTGTTCATTATCAACTATTTCGTTAGATGTGTTTGCTTACGAATCTATATTTGAACAAAACTACACCTTAAGTCTATCGTTTCAGAATGCCCGGATGGAGCAAATACTCGATGCTATATCGAAGCAGTCCGGAATCAAGTTAGCCTATAGTAATGAAGAGTTGGCTTCAAATAAAAAAGTTTCTGTCAACCTGAAAACATCCAATATAGAAGAGGCTCTAAAAGCCGTTTTGGGTAATGAATATACATTCAGACAGATTGACGATTACATTGCCATTGCCAGGAGATCCGCAAATAAGAATACCCCGGCGGTACCCAGCGTAAATGACGAGCGTTCATGGACGATTCAAGGACAGACGCTCGAACAAAGCGAACCCCCACTCCCCCTGCCTGGCGTAAACATCTCTATCAAAGGGACTCAGTTGGGTACGATCTCAGACATGGGTGGATATTTCTCTCTCAAAGCTAAAAAGGGAGATATTATTGTCTTCTCATACCTTGGTTTCAAGAATTACGAGTATGTAGTCTCCCGTGCAATCAGTAACTTAAGTGTGTCTCTGACGGAAGACATCGAATCATTGGATGAAGTTATCGTTACCGGTTTCTCGGAAGAAAAGAAACTGAACTCGATATCTTCTATTTCCTCACTGAATGTATCCTCAAACCTGATCAGCAAACCGGTGACTTCTATGTCGCAGGCTTTACAGGGAGGGATCACAGGCCTTTCCGTATCACAGGGTTCCGGTTTGCCGGGTGCAGATGCTGCAACCATCAAGATCAGAGGTGTTTCGTCCTTACAAACCAATAATGACCCGTTGGTCTTGGTAGACGGTGTTCCAATGGATATGAATAACCTCGATCCAAATACGATTGAAAGCGTAACCGTACTGAAGGATGCCGCAGCAGCAGCTATTTATGGAGCACGTGCGGCAAACGGTGTTATCGTTGTAAAAACCAAACGAGGAACACCCGGTAAAGTAAACGTTTCTTACAACGGATATTATGGTATTCAAAAGGCGACATATCTACCGGAGTTCATTGACGGTGCCGGATATATGGAAATGGTAAACGCTGCGAATATAAACATCGGAGGAAACCCGGTTTATTCACAGGAAGCAATCAACAAGACCAGAGATGGTTCCGACCCTGTAAACTATCCTAATACGGACTGGACTGACTTCCTGTTTAAAAACGGTTCTGTTCAAAGCCATTCTGTATCCGTATCCGGTGGTGGTAATCTGGCCCGTTTTGCATTAACAGCCAACTATCTGAAAAATGACGGTCTGGTAGAAAACACAAATTCAGACCGTCTGAATATCCGGGCCAATACTTCCGTCAGTCTATTAGATAACCTGTCTGTAAACATGGACTTCAACTCATACCGGACAAACAGGGAAAAACCTTTATTCGATAATGGCGGTGACATTTTCACTTATATCTATTCTACGCCACCTAATACCGTGATCCGCTATCCGATGAAAGAAGGTAACGATATCGTGTATTACGGGAACCGCCCCGAACAACGTAATCCTGCCGCCATTCTCGACCGGGGAGGTATTCGTACGAACCTGGAAGACAATATCAGTATCAATATAGCCCCTCGCTGGGAGGTGATCCCGAAGTTGATCCTTAGAGGACAATATTCGTATCGCATCAGTAGTAGTGCACAACGGGATGAGCGCAAAGCCTATAACTTCTTCGATTATAACTCCGAAGCATTTCTTCAAACCTGGGGAGCCTCTTATTCAGCCTCCAAAGACAGGTCCAGCTATTATTATATCGGTGCAACGGCTGAATATACCTGGGAAAAAAAGAAACACCGCTTATTCGGTATCGGAGGTTACAATCAGGAGTTAACCAACCAGGGAGACTGGGATCGCTGGTCGATGACTTCCATTTTTGCAAAAGTGAACTATACATTCGACCGTCGCTATCTGCTGGAGGGAACTATCCGCCGTGACGGTTCTTCCCGATTCGGCAAAGGAAATAAATTCGGAGTATTCCCCTCCATAGCAGCCGGTTGGAACCTGCACGAGGAGAGTTTTATGAAGCCGTTAAAAAATCAGATCAACGAATTCAAGGTACGAGGTTCATACGGATTATTGGGTAATGAGAATATCGGATTATACAAATATCAGACATTGATCGATGCAGGAAACGGGAACGAAACAGTTTTCGGTAACCCGGATATCACCTGGGAAACAGTCAATATGTTGAATATCGGAGCTGACATCCGCCTGTTTAGAGACTGGACCATCACTTTCGACTATTACGACAAACTGACCAAAGACATGATCATCATTCCACCTATTTCTTTCATCGGAGGAATAAGCGCTGCACCGCTGAACTCAGGAGAAGTAAGAAACCGGGGATGGGAATTCGATGTAAATTATGGCAAACAATATAAGACATTCGGATTCAATGTTCATGCCGGTTTATCACAAAATAAAAATAAAATAGAGTCTCTTTTCGGAGCTCCTTACGATAACGGAAACCGTATCCATGAAGTTGGACATGCGTTGAACAGTTATTATGTCTATCCGACAGATGGACTACTGCAGGAAAGTGATTTCACAAAAGATACCGACGGAAAATGGATACCCAAAGAAGGAGTCACGATCTTTGACGGACAACAGCCCGGAGATATAAAATATAGAGATGTATCCGGCCCCGACGGTACACCGGACGGCAAAATCACGACCGACGACCGTGTGATACGTGGAGACGATCAACCGGATCTGAACTATTTTGCCAATCTGTCATTGACCTATAAAAAATGGGATTTTGAAATACTATTCCAAGGGGTTACCGGTGTAGATGCTTACTACAACGAACCTTATTCATTCGGTTTGAATGTATCCGGTGACGGGCAAACCCCATTGGCTGTACAAACGGATTACTGGACTCCGGAAAACACAGGTGCACGCTATCCGAGAATGGCCCCGAATTCAACTTACGGCAGCAACTATCACACATCCGATTTCTGGCATTTCAATGCAAGTTATTGCCGTGTGAAATACATCCAACTAGGATATACATTCGATCAGCTGGGGTTGAAGAAAATAGGTATTTCAAACATCAGGTTATATCTGAATGCGCAAAACCCGTTCACCTTTGCGAAAGAAAAACTGACAGACCCGGAAAGCCGTGGACAGAAAGGTTCTTATCCACTGATAAAGACTTATTCTGCCGGCATCAGCCTGAATTTCTAATTATAAACCTTAAAAACAGAATATATGAAACTGTATAATCAAATAAACCCAAAGGCATTCCTGCTTGTATGTATGTTATTTATATGTAGCAGTTGTTCCGACTTCCTGACGAAAGACCATCCGACAGGAGTCACCGACGAAGACTTTTGGAAAACAATGAATGAATGCGAAAATGCATTAGGACAATGCAAATTATGGGTAAAAGGTGCATACGGAGGTGAAGAACTGGGGTTAGTATTCCTCGAAGGGGCCACCGACAATATGTATTTTCAATCGAACTTTGAACAACGCATTGTAAGTATGGGAAACGGTTCACTCGTTCCCCCCACCGACAACAACAGGCCATCCAGCTGGGAAGCGACTTTGGACAGTTGGAAAAACTACTACGTTCGCATCCGCAGATGTAACCGTTTCCTCAAGTTTGTAGATAATGCTTATTTTGCAGACGAAAAAGAGAGATCACGTATGAAAGCTGAAGTAAGGGTTTGGAGAGCTTGGTATCACATACGTCTGCTGTGTTGGTACGGGCGTAACGATGGTATACCTATTGTCGACACCGAACTGACTCCGACCGAGATCTATAAGCCCCGTAATACCGTTGAAGAATGTCTGGACTTCATCAATAAGGAACTGGACATGGTAATCAATTCCAACGACCTTGAATTCCTATGGGATGAAGGACGCCGCGACCGTATGTCGATTTCTTCAGCCCTGGCCCTGAAAATGGATGTAAACCTGCAATTCAAAAAGTATGACCTGGCCAAAGATGCCGCTAAAAAGCTTATGGATTCAGGCAAGTTTGAATTATACTATTCTACCGCAACGGATGATGATCCGGGCAAAAACTATCGTGACCTGTTCCGCTATGTAGGTGAACAGAATAAAGAGCGGATCATGTTCAAATCGAATGGACTGGATAACATCTGGTTCCGTAACATGGGGACACCGTTAGGAGGACAAGGGGTATCTGCTATTCTAAAATCTTTCGTCGATTGTTATGAAACCATAGATGGTAAAACCATTCAATCTTTATCCGCCGAAGAAAAAAGCAACTACGAAAAGAACCCGTTGTATAAGCCAAGAGATCCACGTTTATACGCAACAGTTTTCTTACCGGGAGATAACACCACCATTTCCAATTACACCTACGAGCCATTCAATGAGAGTGGTAGCGACTATGTCGGAAAAAATGGCGCAGTCCGCTCCGGATATATGATGAAGAAGTTCATCGATGAGCAGGATCGTGCCACAGGAAACGGTAGTCTCGATTATCCGCTTTATCGTTATGCGGAAGTACTGCTCGATTATGTAGAATGTCTGGTTGAATCCGGTGACTGGCAAAATCCGGATGTTGAGAAATACATCAATATGATCCGTCATCGTGCCGGTATGCCGAATATGGACAAGAATGTCTATAATACGCAAGAAAAAGTACGCGAATTATACCGCCGTGAACGACGTGTAGAGCTTTGCTTCGAAGGGAAACGCTATGACGATATCCGCCGTTGGGGAATAGGTTCGCAAGTGATGACCGGTCCGATCCAGGGTGCATGGAACCCGAATGATAACGCATTCGTTACGATCGAAAACCGTAATTGTACATTCCCGAAATACGATTCATGGCCACTTCCTCAGACAGAAGTAACATCGAATCCGAATATCAGCCAACCGACCGGTTGGTAAAAACTAAAGAGGAAATCCGGCTTGGATTTCCTCTTTTTCTTTATATAAAAACGAAACTTATTTCTTCACCGCCAGTTTACTCAGCTGCTTGATCTCCTTCAGATTGGAATAATCGTATTGATAGATGCCATCGTCGGCAATCATCATCAAGACATTGTCGTGCGGAATGACATCATAGCCTTCCATTCCTGAATAATGAGCCAAACGGTTAGCCATCAGAGTTTGCGGATCTTCGGCATTATAGATTTTCAGACCATCGTCACAGAGGAAAAGCGTTCCGTTATCGATACCCAGGCCTTTCGGTTTAGTCATAGTATAGGAAACGATTGGCTGAGGATTTTTCACATCTTTGACATTCAGGATGATCAGTTCGTTGAAATTCTGTCCGCAATTATTGCCTGAATGAACTGTTACATAAGCGATGTCATTCTCTACAACTACCGGGTCGCAACCATATACATGCCACATCATCGACTGATATTCGGGTTTCAACGGATTAGCGACCGAATAGATTATCATACCGGTAGGAGTTCCCATAAACATGCAATCCTTATAACTGAAAATAGTTTCCACACTTCCTCCGATATACATATTTTCAACCGCTTTTTCCGGTTTATCGCCCGCCAGATTAAAGATACTCATATAATCATTCAACACGACATACAGATAATCTTTATACAAACCAAAACGCGACATCGAACCGTTTACGCCTGTCGAACCGCCGGAACTACCACCCGAAGAATTTGTCATAGCATCATTATACACCTGCTCATTTTTATAATATTCATATGTATGGGTTTCCTCTTCCTGGGTCCAACCCACAACAATATTCCCATTCGTTGCAGCCAAATTACACAGTTCAGAATCTATATAACCTTCTTCAATTGGAGGATAACTCTGCGGAAACACATTCTCCAAACGGCTCTTTAACACCGGTAAAGCAGGATTACTGATATCAAAACCAACCAAGTCGATATATGAATCGGCATACAATATATTATTACGGATAGCCACATCGGCATTACCTATCAACTCGATAAAACCAACCGAAGCAGGAGAAGCCGGATTACGGTTATCGATAATATGAATACCTTTACCCGGTTCCGAGATATATAAATATCCTTCATAAAAACAGATCTTCCCTTTTTGGGTTATCTCTTCCGGCTGGGTAGTCACTTTCACCGAAGAACGGAACACGTCGGCAGACATTAATACGGGTTTATTGACCGTATAAGTGATTGTTTCCTTTACTTTCATATCATCGTTACACCCACAAAGGAGGCAGATCAACGACACACAAAACAAACTCATTAGTTTTTTCATCTTAAACAAATTTAGAGGATTAATAATTATAATATCTTATCAGAATTCGAACCGGAAACCTGCTCCCAGTCCAATGATTACCGAGTTTTCAGTGCGGATACTTACCGGTTGGTCATTATCGAAATAGTAAGAGATACGAGGTTCCAGATAGATGCTCCAATCCCGGTGAAGACGATAGGAAACACCCGCTGATCCGTTCAGCGACCACTGGACACCGGAAATACCTTTTTTCTCGACCAAGGTCTCTACTCCGCTAAGAGAAAATTCTTCCTGTGTTTGTTTCGACCTCAGGCCTTTTTCAAGCATCACACCGCCTGACATATATATATTCCATTTCGGATTACTCCATAGTTTAACAACCAGATTGACCGGTACACCCAAATAATGAAGATTCAACCGGGAGTTGTAAGAAGTCTTGCCGCCTCTGGTCATGCGCGATGCCAGATAAGTATACACCAGCCCTGTTTCCACCCCGATATATCGACTGAGATCTTTCCGGACAGTCACCCCGAAAGATAGCGGCAACGAACAATCGATATCGCCATACTCTTCAGCCGGGATCATGCCGTTATTAGTAAAAGGAGGCTCGACTTCCGGCGGAGGAAGAGGTATTCCGGGTCCGATACTATTATTCATGTCGCCATAGATAGCATCATCACTACTCCCCAATAAATTAAGAGAAACATCTCCCCCTGTCCCAAACGAGGCATTTACCGACCAGTCCTTTTTTTCCTTCTTTCTTTCCGGAGAAACAAACCTGTATTTTTTCGATTCATAGTGGTTCAAATCCATTTGCTTCCCCGGCTTCTTTTTCTCCTCTTTTTTAGTGTCCGTAGCAGGCTTATTAACTGTATCATCCGTATCCGGTACCACTTCCGGTTGCAAGGCTGTAACCTCTTCTTCCGGTTGTTCAGTAATATTTACAACAGGTTGTTTTACAGATGCAACGGCAACCAGTTTCTTCGTTCCGACCGCTTTGTCAACAGGAGGAATCACTTCTTCCGGAGATACTTCAGGAACAGCAGGAGTTATTTCTTCTGTGAATGAAGAAACTTCCTGTTCATTTATCTTGTCGCTCAGTTTCTCCTCCATCTGAAAAGGGAGAAGCAAAAGTATTACAGCCACGGCAGCAGCCACAGAACTACCGATCCACCATACGAAATTCCGCTGACGGGACTTCATACGAGGCTCGATCTCCTCCCAGCAAAGATCATCAACTGGCAACCGGTGATCCTCCAGTTTCCACTTCATGAATTCGCTGAAATCATCCAACTGTTCTCTATGATCTGTATCACTGCGCATTTTCATGCATAATTAATGATTGAACACTTTTCTGTAACACTTTCCTGGCACGGATAAACTGCGTCCGCGAAGTTACTTCGCTGATATGCAACATCTCCGCTATCTCACTATGAGAGTAACCCTCTATGGCATAGAGGTTAAACACCGTTCTGTAACCATTCGGCAGACGAGCAATACAGGCATGCAGGTCGTCGGCGGATAAACGGTCAAGTACCGATACATCCACCTCATCCGGAAATTCCCCGCACTCGTCAAAATTAACGCTCAACCGGATTGCATCGTTTTTCCTGAGATATTCGAGGGCAGTCGTAACAAACACCCTCCTCACCCATCCGGGAAAAGCCCCGGTACCGGTATAACTACCGATCTTGGTGAATATCTTGATAAATCCGTCTTGCAACAAGTCGCGGGCCGTTTCCCTGTTATTTACGTACCGCATACATACGCTCATCATGGCAGGGGCATACAGCTCGTACACTTCCTTACGAGCCCACGACTCCCCACGCTTGCATCCGGCAATTAACAGCTGTTCGTCCATAGGTAATATTACTCTCTATTTGTATGATGAAAACACCCCTTCGAAAGTTGCAACAACAATGAAGAAAATACAAAATAAATATTTTTTAGAGAAAAACCAATAGAATAAATACCTTATTTTAAAGTAAATAGTCTATCTTAGCGACAATAAAATGATGTTGTGTATGAAGCGGGGATATTTTATAATTATAGCACTGGTAGCATGTGTTTTTTGTGGTCATGCTCAGTCCACTATGGACTTTGTTCTTAACCGTGAAGGGAAGGTTACAGCCGTACCCAAGTTCAAAGAATTTGACTTTAAGATTCCGGAATTTTCATACAAGACATATACACCGTCCATCAGGACAGATCTTGAGAAAAAACTCAGGGAGTTCACTCCCGACTTCCCTCCCCAGGTAGACGAACGTCCGATGGATATGCAGGTATTATCTCTTGCTTACCGTCCTTTCTTTAATGTATTTGCTCCGATGATACGCCGCGTATCACCGATGGCATTCGATTTCCAGGAATTTGAATTCACCCCGATAAACGAAAAAACCGGAGTGCTGACAGTAGGCGAACAATATACCTGGCCCGGCGCAGGCGGTATCACCCGGATCAGTTCATCGTTGGTATGGCAGCAGGATCGTTGGACACTGACGGGGGGCGCCTTTGCCGGACGATACTTTACACCGTTCAATCCCAGCCCCGACTTTATGGGTGGATTCAATGCAACTGCCAGTTATGAGGCAACCGATTGGCTGACTCTCAGAGGCTGGGGACAATACACCTTTTACGAGAAAAGGGAGCGGAGCAATCCGCAAATGCTGCTGAACCCGTTTTATAATCACACGAGCGTAGGTGGCGCCTTCGAATTCAAAGTGAAAGAGGATTTCGGCATCGGTGTCGGTGTAAACTTCGAATACAATCCTTGGAGCAGGCGGATGGATCCCCAGTTCCTCGTCTACCCTGCATTAAAAAACAAAAATATACGAATCGGATTTAATTGATTTATTCTTCGTAGATCATCTTCTTTGTCATACCTCCGTCGACTGTGATATTCTGTCCGTTAATGAAATCATTTTCAGGAGCGGCCAAGAAAAGACAGGTACTTGCTATATCCGAAGGACGACCTACCCGGCCGGAAGGATGTTGCTTGTGGTCGGCTCGTTTCAATAAATGATATTCCTCGTTTTGTATCCACCCGGGACTGATACAGTTTACCGTGATATTATAGTCGCTGAAAGAGAGAGCCAGTGCATGCGTCAAAGCAACTATTCCGCCTTTGGATGCAGCATACCCCTCCGAACCCGGTTCACTCTGCAGGTAACGGGTGGAAGCAATGTTTATGATCCGCCCGTAACGCTTCTTCCCCTCTTCATTATTCCGGTGAATAGCCAGTGCGCGTGAAGTTATAAACACCGGCCGCAGGTTTGTTGACAGTATCTTATCGAACTGTTCAATACTCGTCTCCACCAATGGAGAAAATTCACTGATACCCACGTTGTTAACAATCACATCCACATCACCCCACATGTTGATAAGTCTGTTCATAACTTCCTGAAGAGCTTTTTCGTCACTTGCATCAGCCTTAAAAAACTGCACGTATGACGGCATAAGGTCACATAAGCGAGCCGCCGCTTTTTCGTCGGTATCACAAAAAGCCACCCGGGCTCCCATTTTACAAAATGCAGATACAATAGCCTCCCCTATGCCCCTGGCACCACCGGTCACAAAAACTCTCTTACCATCCATGATGCTTTGTGTTAGATTGTAATTTGCAAAGATAAGAAAAGATGACAGTTTGTTCCAAGAAATACTTTTTTCTTGCCGGAATGATATGTTAAAATATATTAGTCGCAATACTAATTCAAATTAGTGGCTATATTAATCGCGATTAGTCGCTATACTAGTGTCATTTTGATAGTCGGCCTGAGCAGCGTCGTACGGGTAGAAAGAAAGGCTTCCTGCCTCTGCCGGTGAGATTGTTAATTCATCAGAGATAAAAAAAGGGCTGGAATAATTACTTATATTTGCATATAGAAATACTATAATATATGATTGGAACCGAATTATTTAAGGAAGTATCGCCACTATCTTCCAAAGATTGTTTTATCGTTATCGAGCGTCTGAAATCGACATTTAATTTCCCCATTCACGTACACCCGGAATATGAATTAAACTTCATTGAACATGCCAAAGGCGCACAACGCATAGTAGGCGATTCCGTTGAAACGATTGGCGACGACGAGTTGGTTTTAGTAACGAACCCGAAACTGGAACACGCATGGGTAAACCACGAATGCAAATCACAAAATATACATGAGATCACCATTCAGTTCCACCGTTCGTCGCTACCGGAAGAAATGTTGGAGAGAAGCCAGTTCCAAAGCATCAAAGTGCTTTTCGAACGGGCACAGAAAGGAGTTGTATTCGGTACACAGGCGATCAACAAAGTCCGCCCTTTACTAAAGACCATCACTTGCGAAACGGACGGGTTTTACTCGGTGATGAAGTTGTTGATGATCCTGCATGAACTCTCTATTTCGGAAGACATACGGGAACTGGCCAGCCACTCGTTCATCCGCCAGGAAAAACCACACGAAGAAGACCCGCGTATCAACAAGATCCTCGACTACCTGAATAAGAATTACGATCAACAGGTACGCCTGTCGGACGTGGCCGACCTGATCAACATGAGCGAACCCTCCTTTTGCCGGTATATCAAGCAGCGAACATCCAAAAGCTTCGTGGATTTCCTGACGGACATCCGCCTGGGGTTTGCCATACGTGCCCTAATCGACTCGTCGCAATCGGTGGCTGAGATAGGATATGCCTGTGGCTTTAACAACCTGTCGAACTTCAACCGGATATTTAAAAAGAAAAAAGGTATGCCGCCTACTGAGTTCAGGGAGAATTACAGAAAAAAGAAGGTAATTGTTTAGTTCAGCCCTGATAAAATAACTAATTTCGCGAAACTAAATAAAATAACAAAAAAGACACATACCATGAAAAAGGGTTTATTTACAGCACTTGCGCTGTTACTGATCGTTTTCAGTTTTTCCTCTTGCCAAAAGACTGAGACTGTCAAAGTTTTGCAATTTAATATCTGGCAGGAAGGCACCGTAGTGGAGAATGGATTCAATGCCGTTGCCGACGAGATTATCCGCAGCGATGCCGATTTCGTCACATTAAGCGAAGTACGCAACTACCACAACACCCGTTTTTGCGACCGTATCGTTGAAGCGTTGAAAGAACGCGGACAAACCTATTATTCATTCTATACCGAAGACTCCGGTTTGTTAAGCCGCTATCCGATCACCGACAGCAGCACCGTTTATCCCCTGAACGATGACAGAGGAAGCATCTACCGCCTGGTGGCAAAAAAAGGAAACCAGGAGTTTGCCGTATACACCGCGCATCTGGACTACCGCAACTGTGCCTATTACGATGCCCGCGGATATGACGGGAATAACTGGGAGAAAATAGAACCGATTAACGACCTCGACTCTATCCTGGTGCTGAACCGTGCTTCTGTGAGAGACGACGCCATCGCCCGTTTCGTCAGCACTGCTGAAAAAGACAAGGCTGCCGGCCGTATCGTCATTCTGGGTGGCGACTTCAACGAACCTTCCCACCTGGACTGGACGGAAGCAACCAAAGACATGCGCGATCATTACGGCCTGGTTGTTCCCTGGGACGTTTCCGTCATACTGGAAAAAGCAGGATATAAGGACGCATACCGTGAAAAGTACCCCGACCCTGTTACCCATCCGGGATTTACCTGTCCGGCAGACTGTCCCGATATCGACCTGAAAAAACTGGTTTGGTCGCCCGAAGCCGACGACCGCGACCGTATCGACTTCATCATGTATTCACCGTTCGAAGGCCTTACCCTGACCGATATGACCATTGTCGGCCCCAAAGGCGATATCCTGCGCGGCGAACGGGCTACAGAAAAGACAGCCGACCCGATCATCGCTCCCCTGGGTACCTGGCCTACCGACCATAAGGCCGTACTGGCAACATTCCAGCTCACAAAATAATCTCTGAAAAATGAAAGACACACACAAATACGGCGGTTTAGCCTTACTTCCGGCAGGGATAGCCTGTTTCATCTTTTTCCTTTACACCTGTCCCTACCATCTGCTTCACAAAGAGCAGACTACACTCTTTGTCTACACAACAGAGGCTTTATCCTCCTACCTGGATAAGCCCGCCGTATTATCGTGTCTTGCCGGGGAATTCCTGACGCAGTTTTTCCTGACTCCCGTAATGGCATCCGCCCTGATGGGAACTGTTATGCTTTTACTGGGACTGACTTTTTATACCGTGTTGCGCAAATGGATGAACGGCTGGCTGGCCGTCGTTCCTGCCATTCTCATAATGGGGTGGGAAGTTCTGCGCTCCTGCGGTTTGCTTTACCCGCTGTCCTCTACCCTTTCACTGATTGGCGGCGGTTGTTTATTCCTGCTCTACGACCTGATAAAGAACAGGTACCTGCGTATCGGTTTCGGATTTATCGGGATAATTGCAGGTTACTGGCTGTTCGGGTACGGAGCGTTTATCTTTGTATTGCTCCTGTTAATATCTTCCCTTATCAGCAAAAAAGATATTATATGGGCCGGGGTGATGATACTGGGAGCGATAGCCCTACCCGGGGCGTTCAGTAAAACTTACCTGCTGACCTATCCGCAAGCCAGCCAATATCCGGCAACCGACTGGTGGAACACCCCCAACCCATTATACGAACGTTTACTGGGATTAGATTTTGAAGCGGAAGCCGGGCATTGGGACAAAGTCAGAAAACTGGCTTATCCGGACGAACGCATCAGCGCTTGCAGCTACTATTACAACCTGGCTAACGCAGCCGAAAACAAACTACCCGAAGGACTGATGAATTATTACCAGCCGGGAGTAGAAGGCTTGTTTATCCCGATAAGCCCCAACTCGTCTTACCTCTCCTCCCTTTATGCCAACGAAGTGTGGTTCCATCTGGGTGATATGACGATGGCGGAACATGCCACCATACTGGGCATGATCTTCTCGCCTAACCATACAGGCAGCCGGATGGTTAAGCGCCTGGCAGAGATCAACCTGATAAACGGCGATGAGGAAGCCGCCATGAAATACCTCCGTATCCTGTCAAACACCCGTTTCTACAACCAGTGGGCAAAAGACAGAATTCCCGGAAAAGAAAGTGAAGCGGTCAGGCAATGGCTAAAAAACAAGCGGGCTTTCATCCCCCAGTCGGACACCATACGCATATCCACCACCGATGTAGCCAAATCGCTCCGCCTCCTGCTCGAAAGCAATCCTGACAATGGGATGGCGCGCGACTATCTCCTTTGCCTGCATCTACTGGCTAAAAACTTCCCCGGCTTTCTGGAAGACTATGTTGGAGAAGCCGGAAAAGCCCCCAAACGCTTATATGCCGAAGCCCTGATGATCGACCTGGTACGCCGTCAGGCCACCGGAGACGAGATACGGGAAACGATCGTCGATCCTTCCGTCGTACAGGATTTCAAAGAATATACCCGGCTGCATCAGCAATCGAAAGGAAACCCGCAGGCGCTGGTCGGTAAATACGGGAAAACATACTGGTTCTATTATCATTTTGCACAAAACCAATAAAGGAGAATGAAGATGATCCACAAAATAAAAAAACAGCTCCGGCTGATCTTGCTACTGGCATGTACGGCATGTGTCTCCCAACCCGAACAGGTGACGGAAGTCGGCGAACCGGCTCCGATCTATCCGGACTATACGGATGTAACCATCCCCTATAACATTGCACCTTTGAACTTCTTGCTCCGCAACGAAGCTACAGCCTTGCAGGTCACTGTCAGCGGACAGAAAGAGAGCCTGACGGTGACAGGTAGCCGGAAAGCCTGTTTCCCGCTCCGCAAATGGAAAGACCTGCTGGAAGCGGAGAAAGGGCAGACACTGACAGTTAAAGTGACCGCCCGGATAGACGGCAAGTGGCTGCAATATCCGGCGTTTACCTGGCAGGTCGCTGCCGAAAAGATAGACGGTTTTATAAGCTACCGGTTGATAGAACCGGGTTATGAAGTATGGAATACCATCCAGTTGCGCGAACGTAATATCGAGAACTTTGAAGAAAAGGTGATTGCCGATAACAACCTGGCAGACGGCAACTGCATGAACTGCCATATCTACGGGAAGCAGGACGGCAACCTCTCCTTATTCCACCTGCGCGGAAAAGACGGCGGTACGATCCTGAACCGCAACGGCGACTTGCGTAAGCTCTCGCTGAAAGACGAACGGATGGTATCCGGTGCCGTCTACGGTGATTTCCATCCGTCGGGACGTTACGGGGTATTCTCTTCCAACATCATCATCCCGGCCTACCACGCCCAGGATAACAAACGCTTGGAAGTGTACGACACCGCTTCCGATCTGGCGATCGCCGACTTCGACAACAATAAGATGATCATAGCCCCCCAGATTGCCCGGAAAGATGTTTACGAAACCTTCCCGACCTTCTCGGCAGACGGGAACTGGGTTTATTATTGCGCTTCTCCTGCGGTGGAACTCCCCGACAGCATCCACCAACTCAAATACTCCCTCTGCCGCATCGCCTTCGATGCCGGAAAAGGGGAATGGGGCAACCAGATCGACACACTCTGGAACGCCGAAGAGCATAACGCCTCCGTTTGTTTCCCCAAAGCTTCCCCCGATGGCCGCTACCTGCTCTATTCGGTAGCCGACTACGGCACCTTCCCCATCTGGCACAAGGAGACAGACCTGAAACTCATGGATCTGCAAACAGGAGAGATCGACCCGTTGACGGCAGTCAATTCCGACCGCTCCGACACCTATCACAGCTGGTCGTCAAACAGCCGTTGGTTCGTTTTCGCCAGCAAACGGGGCGACGGGCAATACGGGAAACCTTATTTCGCCTATATCGCCCCCGACGGTACGGCCGGCAAACCTTTCGTCCTGCCGCAGAAAGATCCGGAACATTATGACAACACTTTCAAATCGTACAACATACCGGAGTTATCCTCCACCTCCGTACCTTTTGATGCCGCAGACATCCGCCGGGTGTATCAGAAAACAAAAGTGGAAGAATTCACTCCGTCACGATAATATTTGTACCCGACCTTATCGGCAAAGGCTGCTGTGCTTTTTACAGAAAGCATGGCAGCTTTTGCAAAAAAGCCTTACACCTTTTTTCCTACTATGCCAGACTCATACTATCTTTCACCGCACAGCCTACAATAAGCCCTAAAGAACTCCCCAAGCAATACAACGCCCACACCGAATACCATTCACAAATCAATGTTATACAACACAATACGAATTTACCTCAACCTGATAAAATCTTAACAACGGAGAGTCTCTCCCTTTTAGATTTCTTATGAACATTTTCCACTATTTTCAGTAAATAAAGGCTAAAGTCAGATATCCTGTTGATGGATATTTTGATAAATAATCATTACTAATAGCAAAAATCATACTTGATTTAGCCTGCTCCGTCCCCCTACCTTTGTAACGAGTAAAACACACATTGAATTAATCTTATAAACACACATTATGAACAGAAAACTAGCTTTCTCTTTATTGCTGGGCGCTTTCGCACTCTCCAGTTGGGCACAGCAAGCAGGTACGGTGAAAGGTACAGTAAAAGACGCGGACAACAATCCCGTCATCGGAGCAACAGTTGTTGTAAAAGGAACCACGCAAGGAACCACAACCGATATCGATGGTAATTATACCATTCATGTCGCACCGGGTCAGGTTCTTGAATTCTCTTATGTAGGTATGCAGCCTTCCAGCGTGACGGTCGGCAACAGCAATGAGATCAATATCACGATGGCCGACGGCGAACTGCTGGACGAAGTGGTCGTTATCGGTTACGGTACGGTAAAGAAAAGCCACCTGACAGGTGCCGTCTCCTCGGTCTCGGCTAAAGACTTGCAAGCCAGCGTTGCACGTAGCGCTTCTTCCGCGCTGCAAGGACGTATTGCCGGGGTTACCGTATCGACACCGAACGGACAGCCCGGTGAAGGGATGAATATTAACATCCGTGGTATCAGTTCCATGAGCTCCACCACGCCGCTGTATGTGATCGACGGCGTATATGGCGATATTAATATGGTAGATCCTTCGGACATCCAGTCGCTGGAAGTATTGAAAGATGCATCTGCCGCCTCTATCTACGGTTCGCGGGCAGCTAACGGGGTAGTCCTGATCACGACAAAGGGCGGACGCCTGGAAACACCGACCCGTATCTCTGTCGATGCGTATACCGGTATCCAGTCCGTTGCCAAATATATAGATGTAATGGATGGGAACCAGCTCCGCGACTTTGCTAAAGCAACGGGCTACAGTACGGCCGACGAGCTGATCAACTGGAACGGCGGTAAAGGTACCGACTGGCAGAAAGAGCTTTACAGCACAGCGATGGTAAGCAAAGTTGCCCTGAACGTATCGGGCGGTAACAAGACTTCCACCTACAACCTGTCGGGCAGCTACCTGAAACAAGACGGTATCGTGAAAACCACCGGCTACGAAGCCTGGAACATCCGCGCAAAAAACACCTTCTCTTTGTTCGACAACCATGTGCGCATGGGTTCCACCATCATGATGAAGTTCTGGCAAAAAGATAAAGAGAGTGTCTCTTTCACTTCTCCCCTGACTGCTGTCCCTATGTGGAAGCCGTATGATGAAAACGGTGAGTGGGGACAGGCGCCAACTTGGACACGCGGTGACAACCCGGTGGGCTGGGCCGAAGCACACGATATCCAGAACCACGGTACAGACATCCTGCTGAACGGTTTTGCAGAGGTAGACCTCGGTCTGAAAGGGCTTAAATATAAATTCAACGTCGGTATCAACAAATATACACGCCGCAACTACAACTATACGGTTCCTTACGTATTCAGTTCCACTTCCCAGAACCCCGATTACCAATTGGGCGAAGATACCAGCTGGCAGAACGAGTGGCTGATCGAGAACACGATCAATTACGACAATACATTCGGCGACCATACCGTTTCCGGACTGGTAGGTTACTCCTCACAGAAGAACAGCCAGCGCGGATTTGGAGCCAGCCGCCGGGATCTGCCCGAAGGACTGAACACAATCGGTGCCGGTTCCGTTTCCACACAGACCACCAGCGGAAGCGCCTGGGCTAACACGATGATCTCTATGTTCGGACGTGTCATGTATTCGTATGCCGACCGCTATATGTTATCGGCCTCTATCCGCCGCGACGGTTCTTCCAAGTTTGCCGACGGCCACCGTTGGGGTACTTTCACCTCCGCCTCTGTGGGTTGGAACGTGATGAACGAAAGCTTCTTCGAGAATGCCCGCGAGCTGATGAACGAACTGAAAGTACGTGCCAGCTACGGTACGCTCGGTAACCTGAACGGTATCGGCAACTATGCCACCCAGTCGGTTGTTGGGACAGGCTTGAACAACGTGATGGGTTCCTCTCTCTGGGAAGGAGCGATCACCGGTGTAAACTGGGTTTCCCCGTCCAACGTGACCTGGGAAAAGACAAAGACGATCAATATCGGTCTGGATATGGGCATCCTGAACAACAAGTTTACGTTGAGCGCGGATTACTTTATCCAGAAAACGGAGGATATGTTGCTGTCGATGCCTCAGCCGGGTAGCTTCGGATTAGGTGAAACTCCGGTCGTTAACGCCGGTACGGTGGAGAACAAAGGATTGGAACTCTCCATCAAGCACCGCAACAACATTGGCGAACTTTATTACCAGGTAGGCGTTAACGCTTCCTTCATTAAAAACGAGCTGACCAAGGTTAACGGTTCACGCGACGAATGGACAGGTTTCAACCCGCACGACAAAGGGGCTATCACCTATGCAAAGACAGGATATCCGATCGGTTATTTCAACATCATCAAGACCGACGGTATCTTCCAGACCCAGGAAGAGATCAATGCCTACGTCAATAAGGATGGCAATATGATCCAACCAAACGCGCAACCGGGTGACCTGAAATACGTGGACTTCAACGGTGACGGTAAAATCGACAACCTCGACCGCCAGGACTGCGGTAGCGCCTTCCCGAAAGTGACGCTGGGTATTAACCTGGGTGCGGAATGGAAAGGGTTCGACCTCAACCTGTTCTTCGACGGGAACTTCGGCAACAAGATCTACAATGCACAATACTTCTCGACTGTTTACAACGAAGTGACAGCCAACCAGTACGCCGAACGTGCCAAGAGCTGGACTGAAAACAACCGCAATACAGATATTCCACGCTATGTATCCGGCAACGACAACAACGGTACGAACTGGGGATATACAGACCGCTGGCTCGAAAACGGTTCATTCCTCCGCCTGAAAACACTGGAATTCGGTTACACATTGCCTAAAGGACTGGTTTCGAAAGCGAAAATGCAGAGCCTGAGAGTGTATACGGCGATGGAGAACCTGTTCACCATCACCAGCTACAAAGGATATACTCCCGACCTGGGTGTTGCCGACAGCGAATCGAGCATCATGACACGCGGTTGCGACGACGGCCGTTATCCTTCGGCACGCACCATTACTTTCGGTCTGCAATTGAACTTCTAATTTAAACACGTAAAATCTAAAACGATATGAAAATGAATATCAAGAAATATATAGTATCGCTGGCATTGGTTCCAATGCTCATGACTTCCTGCAGCGACAGCTTCCTGAATGAAGTCAACCCCAACAATCAGACCCCTTCGACATTCTGGGTGAATGAAACGAACGTGATGAAAGGTTTGTCTGCCGCCTACAATCCGATACGCCGCATGAGCTGGGGGTATTACGGTGGTTATGAAGGCATCCTGCATTACCAGATGAGAGCCGACGATATGTATCCTACCCGCGGCGAAGAAGCCGGTATCTGGGAAACGCTGGCTTTCACGAACACACCGAACACGGGAAACGGCTGCTGGGAATATATATACAAAGGTATCCAGCTGGCCAACGAGTTCCTGTACAGAGCACCTAATGCAGAGATGGACAAAGCCAAGCTGGATCAGCTTTTAGGCGAGGCTTATTGCCTGCGCGGTTTCTGGTATTTCCGGGTACGCACCGATTTCAATGAAGGCGTACTCCGTACTTTGCCACAGGATGCCGATCCAGAAGCTCACCCGCTATCGACACCGGAAGCTATCCTGGATCAGGCGATTGCCGACTTGAAAGAGGCGAAAAGCCGCCTGCCTAAAACCCGTCCTACCGACGAAGCGGGACGTGTTACCCAAGGCACCGCGATCGCCCTCCTGGGGAAAGCTTATCTCTGGAAAGGCGACTATGCAGCCGCTAAAGCCGAACTAGAAACAATAATGAATGGTTACGGCTACGACCTGATGGCAAATTACGAAGATAACTTCCGCGACGATACCGAATTCAACCAGGAGTCTGTCTGGGAAATTAACTTCGAAGCTTTCGGCGACTCCGGGGATGCCTGGGGCAGCAGTACGGGCGACAATGCTTTTATGGGTAACGTGATCGGCCATTATTTCGGCCCGACACTGAAAGGTGGAGCCGGAACGGGTCTGAACCAAGGTGGCGGCTGGTATAAAATGCATCCATCCCCCTTCCTGGTCAAACAGTTTATTGCAGAACCCCGCCCTTCAGGCTCCGACAGCAAATGGGACAAACGTCTATATACGACCTGTTTCTTCAAGTATTCCGATTATAACGATACGAAAGCAGATGAGACATTCTTCGACTCGTTCCCGTTCGATAGCATTTACAAATATACGGTTCTCCCCGAAGGTGACGACAAATACCGGATCAAGAGCGGTATGAGTCCCGCTTATCCCGATATCGAAGGTAAAGAAGGACGCTTCCTGATGAAAAAGCATACACCCTGGTGGAACAAAGCCGGATGTACCATGTACTCAAACAATGCAGGACGTATCACGAATTACCGCATCATGCGTTTCGCTGAAGTCTTATTCCTTCACGCAGAGGCTTGCCTGGAAACCAGCGACAATGCAACTGCGATGAGAGATATCAACCGGATACGCGTTCGTGCCGGCTTGCCGGAAAAACAGTTGGGAGACAAAGGGGCGATCATGGAAGAACTTCGTAACCAGAAGTTGTTGGAGTTTGCCGGCGAGAATGTCCGTTGGGACGATATGATCCGCTGGTACGGTTTCGACGAATTGAAATCGATCATGCAGGCCCGCAAAACGGACACAAAGGTATGGGAGCCGATCTGGGGCAGCGACGGAAGCGGCGGACAGGTTATCACCGGATACCGTTTTACCGGAGAGATCGTTGATACCCAGAACTTCAGTAACTTCCAGAAAAAGCACATGTATTTCCCGATCCCGCAAAGTGAAGTGGACGCGAACCTGAATCTGGATCAAAAGACAGATTGGCAATAAAAACAGCAAACAAGATTAAAGACCATGAAAAGGGGCGAACAGTACGCTTTGTCCCTTTTCTTTTGAAAAACACAGGCTTATGAAAACATCCGGCATATATATCTTCTCGCTCTTCTCTTTTATCATGGGCGTCACTGCATGTAGTGACAACGATGAGGTAGATTGCAGGGGCGCGATACAGACCATACAGACACAGTTGCAGGAAAGCGATTTGTTGAAATCCTCGGCAGTCGAAGGAGACAACTATGTACTGAGTTTCGAAACGAAAACCGTAGAACTTCCGGCCAACACCGTTCAAAGCTTGACAACCAATCCTGACGAATGGAAGTCGATACTGACATTCATCGACGGCAGCAGCTACACGATACCGAGCGTAGGCACTTCGATCGACAAGCTGGTCACCAATGTGATTGTCAACCCTTCAGGGTATAACCCGTTATCCGCCTATGCGGTCATGAACCTACCGGCACTGGGGCGTATGAAAATGATTGTCCACAGTAAAGATGGACACCGCACGCCGGACATCGAATATTTCTTCAAGAGCATTGAAAAAGGACAGACTGTGACTATCCTGGGGTTATACCCGGATTATAAGAATAAGGTCACACTGGTTTACACCGACAAGGACGGGAAAGAGCGTGCCCGCTCTACCATCCATATCCAAACGGAGAAACTTAAAAACCCGAACCTCCCTAAAAAGACAAATGTCGTAACCGCCGATATATCCCGGATGGAACCGGGCATGAACCTGATCAGTTCCCCCGGAGAGTCGGAAGCCGACACAGCCATCCCTTATATGATAGATGCCGACGGGGAGATCCGTTGGACGCTCGACTGGGTGAACCATCCGGAGTTGAACCATATAGACATCGGTTGCGGGTTGTCGCGCATGAAAAGCGGTAACTACCTGCACGGAGACGGCTACAGGGATAAACTGGTAGAAGTAAACACCCTGGGCGAGATCGTGAAAAGCTGGGACTTGCGGGCGATGGGGTATTCTTTCCACCATGATGTCGCCGAGAATGCGGACGGTAAGTTACTGGCCACTGTCAGCAATATATCCGCCAAACTGGCGAATGGGAAAGACATCCGTTACAACGACTATATGATCGAGCTCGATCCGGTAAAAAGCCAGATCACACAGGTTTGGGATTTGGCCGCCATGATCGACTCCTCCCGTTACCAACTGACAGACCCCAGCCTACCGGGAGCCGCATTCGGACAGACACAATCCAATTGGGCGCACAACAACGCACTCATCGGGATAGGCAACGATTATCTTGCAACGATCCGTTTCCAGGGAGTATGCAAGTTCAACCATGCCGGCGGTGTGAAATGGATCATTTCACCTCACCAGGGCTGGCGTGATAAATATCAGAACCTGTTGCTGAAACCGTTACACGCCGACGGCAGTCCCATCACCGACCCGGATGTAATTGCCGGAGTAAAAAGCGGGGATGACTTCGACTGGCCCTGGGGAGCACATACCGCCGTCCCGTTACCTAACGGGAATGTCATGGTATTCGATAACGGGTACGGACGCAACTTCGTACTGGCACGCTTCGACGACCAATCGCTTTACAGCCGTGCCGTCGAATATGAGGTTAACGAGGAACAACGTACGGTCAGACAGGTATGGCAATTCGGCAAGGAAGGCGGCCACAAATATTATGCACCGGCCAGGTCGGGGGTACAGTATCTGCCGCAAACGGGCAACCGCCTGTTCTGCCCCGGCATGGAAAATAACCTGAGCGACGGCAGCACTGGCGGACGTGTCGTAGAAATCGACCCGGCCACCGGGCAAGTGATTTTCGAACTGGAAATATCTTACGCCGTTTATCAACGTGCGAGACGTATCACTTTATATCCGGATAATCTATAAAAACGATCTATGAACACTCTTTTTAAACAAAGACTACATGCGTTGCAGCAACAGTATGAAACATTGTTGCAACGACAAAATACTCCTCTGGAAGATACCAACAGTATTGTTCGCCGATATACATTTCCGGTTGTCACGAACGGTCATATCCCGCTGGAATGGCGGTACGACCTGAACCCGGTAACCAACCCGTTCTGTCTCGAGCGGATCGGCGTGAATGCCTGTATGAACTCCGGCGCGATCAAATGGAACGGTAAATATCTGTTGATGGTGCGGGTGGAAGGCTGGGATCGGAAATCCTTCTTCGCCATTGCTGAAAGTCCGAACGGGGTGGATAACTTCCGGTTCTGGGAACGCCCTGTCGATCTACCGGACATCGACCCAGCGGAAACCAACGTATACGATATGCGCCTTACGGCACACGAAGACGGATGGATATACGGTATCTTCTGCAGTGAACGCCATGATCCGGACGCTCCTCCGGGGGATCTGTCCGCCGCTGTGGCAAAGGCCGGGATTGTCCGCACCAAAGATCTGGTCGACTGGGAAAGGTTACCGGATCTGCAGACCAGGAGCCAGCAACGCAACGTTGTCCTGCATCCAGAGTTTGTCTATGGCAAATACGCCTTGTACACTCGTCCGCAGGATGGATTTATCGCAGCAGGCAGCGGTGGTGGCATAGGCTGGGCACTTATAGACGACATGGCTGATGCCCGGGTTCTCTCTGAACTGATTATCGATAAACGCTACTATCATACAATCAAAGAGGTTAAAAATGGGGAAGGTCCGCATCCCATCAAGACGTCCGAAGGCTGGTTGCATCTGGCCCACGGAGTCAGGGCATGTGCCGCCGGGCTTCGTTATGTACTATACCTGTATATGACGGCTCTGGACGACCCCACAAAGGTTATCGCACAGCCCGGCGGCTATTTTTTGGCACCTAAAGGGGATGAACGTGTAGGGGACGTATCCAACGTCTTGTTCTCCAACGGATGGATTGCCGATGAGGATGGAACGGTTTTCATTTATTACGCTTCCTGCGATACACGGATGCATGTAGCGGTTTCTACCGTAGATCTACTGGTGGACTACTGCATGAACACGCCGCAAGACGGCTTACGGTCTGCCGCATCCGTCGCCAGGATTAACGAATTGATCGACCGTAACAAAGAATACAAAGAAAGATAGTATCCGCTCCGGTTTGCTCATGGTGTTAGAGCCGGAGCGCTCATGCCGTATGCTCCGAGGCACTCATGCTGCATGCTCCGAGGCGAGCATACGACATGTTCCGAAGCGAGCATGCAGCATGCTCAATTATATTCATACAAAAGTCCGGGGATAAATAAAAGGGTTATTACCTTTACCGGATCAATAAAAAAAGGATCACATTATCATGAAAACATTGAAAGCACTAGGTTTACTTCTTCTGTTATCTTTATTCCCATTCAAAGGGATCAGCCAGGAAAAGGTTGCCAACACGATAAAAGTTATTTCATACAATATATGGAACGGTTTTGAGAAGGACGCGGCACGGCAGGCTCGTTTCACCGAATGGATGAACGCCCAGCAGCCGGATATCGTTGCTTTGGAGGAACTTGTCGACATCAACGAAAAAGATCTTGCAGCACTTGCCGCCTCTTATGGGCATCCGTATGTAGCCATCGTAAAAGAGGAAGGATATCCGGTCGGGCTTACTTCCCGCCAGCCGATCAGGGTGGTAAAGAAACAGGTAGAGGGTTTCTGGCATGGTATGTTGCATGCACAAACGTACGGACTGGATATTATCGTGACACACCTCAGCCCGTTTGAATGGAAATACCGCCTGAAGGAAGCGGAAGCCATCACACACTATATCCGTGAAAACAAGTTGGAGTCGTGTATGGTCATGGGCGATTTCAATGCCTATTCTCCTTTCGATGCTGATGAGGTTGAAACGCACACCCAACTGAAGCAGAATATGCTGGGTTGGGACAAAAGCCACCCCGAATATGGTAATATGCGCGGCGAACGGTTCGATTATTCCGTTTTATCGGAGTTCCTCTCCATCGGTTTCGCCGATCCTGTCAAGATGTTTGTCCCGGCAGCAGAACGTATGTCATATCCTGCCGCCACTTTATACGAATGGCAATGGGGCGATCCGCGTCTGAAGATGCTCGGCGAACGGTTGGATTATATTCTGGTTTCACCTGCATTGGCTCCCAGATGTATTGACGCTACGGTTCATAACGGCAAGGAACTGGAAGGGATTTCGGATCATTATCCGGTTAGTTTGCTTTTGGAATAGCAACCGTAAGGCTATCCACACAGGCTGCCCCCAAGATACCTAATCCACCATCGATATTACAAAATACACGGACAGGTTCTGCCAAACCGATATCGGCCAGGTCATTATTTAGTGAACCGTCATACAAAGATGTCAGTGCGGACAGGTATTTATAATAAGGCTCGGTAATCGTATACAGATACACCCTGACCGAGTCAGGCAAGTACTCTTCCGGCTGGGGAAAGATTGGGTTATGACTATACCATATATTGCTTTCCAGCGTCATTGTATATTCTTTCCCATTAAATAGTTCGTCAGAGAAAGGTCGGCCACCATTTCCTGACAACCAGTCATTCCCCATTACTCTATCCAGAATAGAAATCTTGTTATCGAACACCGGGTCGGAAGAATAATCTATAGATTCACTATGCCAGGTATATCGACCTTTATAGACGGGTGGCTTTTCATAATCTTCATATTCATAATAAGGATATCCTCTGTAAACCATGATAAGATAACAGTTACTAGCGGAAGGTTCATCCCGGAATGTTATTTTATAGCGACTTTGTGTATCTTGACTATTGTAGTCATTTCTAATGAAACTCTCTGCCTTCAAAGAAATCAGATCAGGCTTGAATGGAACTATTTCTTCGGCTACAACACGATTAAATCCTTCTTTCTCCACCTCGATCCTTACCTTATCACCTGAAACCGGAATATAAGACGACACATAATTACCATAAGAATAATAATCGTTTGCATCCATATTTAAGGTCATTTCCTCCTTGAAATGATCGTTTATATACAGGCTCATCCGGGCTTCTAAAAGAAGATTAGGCCTTTTATCCGTGTAAAACCAGGTACGAGACAGAGAAGCCTTCAGTATATCTCCGTTGGAAACAACACTATTCAACACAAGCTTGGGAGTAGGGCGAAGATGCTCGAGATCGACTTCTTTCATACAGGAAGAGGCCAACAACAAGATACACAAGAATAAAACAGGTTTCATATTTACTATCATAATCGTCAGAATTTATACGTGTAAGAGACAGAAGGAATAATAGGCATGATACCAACAGTCTTGAATACAGGAATATAATCGTATCCACTGCTGCTATTCGGATCACGTACTTCCTTGTCTTTCTTATAGATCATAAATGGGTTCATTCGCGAATAAACATTGTAGACACTGATCGTCCAGATCCCCATCCGTCCTTTCTTTTTAGGACGATAAATCTTAATCCCCAGATCAAGACGATGATAAGCCGGCAATTGGTAATTGTTACGCCCTTCATAATAATCGATCGGATCATGGGAGCCTGGGGTATCATAATCATAATAACCATCTCCCGGACGTGGCTTAAGACCTCCACTTGAATCATAATCTTCCAACGATAGGGTCACATGATTGCCTGATGCATACGACCAGGCAGCCGATAGCTCTACTTTCGGAGATATCTTGTGCATCACTACAATATTCAACTTATGGCGGTTGTCGAAACGGGCAGGAAAACGTTTGCTTTGGTTCAACTCCTCAAACTGGCGATCCGACCAGGAAAGGCCGTAACCAATCCATCCAGTCGTACGTCCGGTTTCTTTGCGCACCATAAATTCTGCTCCATATGAACGCCCTTCACCAGCAGTCAACTTATCCTCCCAATCCAGGTAAGAGGGGGTAAATGTATGTCCATCCCTATATTCCAGCAAATTATCCATAGTCTTATAATATCCCTCCACGGAAAAGCTATATGCTTTATTGAGATCATAATAGAAACCGGCAGAAACCTGATCACTGACCAACGGCTTCAACTTCCGCGTAACAGGCATCCAGGCATCGGTAGGCAGACTGATAAAGCTATTGCTTATCAGGTGTACATACTGGTTCATACGTGAGTAAGAAGCTTTAAAACTTAGGTTTTCATCCATCAACCAACGAAGAGACACACGAGGTTCCAACCCTGTATAGGTTTGTCCCTGTACATTGAACAGACTGAAACGCAGACCGGCATTCACACGCACTGCCTCCGACAATGACCAGTCGTCTTCTACAAACACACCTGCTTCGTGTCCCCATAACAGATCGTTGGCATATTCTTTATTGATCTCGGTTGATATCCCTGCACTCTTATTATACGCCACCGAATGATTGTATTCAGGACGGAAACGGTGTACCAGATAATCTCCCCCGAAACGAACATGGTGTGAGGAAGCCGGCAGATAATCAAAAGATGTACGCAATCCCAGATCCATAATACCTGTATTTGTTGTACTTTCATTAAACGAATCATAATAATCTTCTTCTCCTTCATTCCCTGCCACATCGTGTATAGTACTCCTCAGTTTCGAATGATAGCGGGTAAAAACACCGGATACCTTGCCAAACAAACGGTTATTGAACACATATGTCCAACCGGCTGTTGCCATGATATTCCCCCAACGCAAAGAGAGGTCGGTATCATAATTGTAGTTTGTATCACTACCCTCCCACGGAAAATCAGTACTTCCTCCCTTCAATACATCATTCCCGTTATACAGTGTGAAGAACATACGGCTCCGGTCATTAAAGATATGATTTACCTTCAGGTTGAGGTCATGGAAAGCATAACGTGCCCGTGTTTTAATTCCATCTTTTTTATCTATTTTATTAATAATGGCTAGCGCCGGAGCCGAAAGCACATCGAGCCAGGTACGTCGTAGCGCAATATTAAACGAGGTACGATCCTTAATGATCGGCCCCTCAAAATTCAGGTTACCGGAGATCAGGCCGATAGTAGCGCTACCATGATATTCCTTCATATTGCCTTCTTTCATATGCACATCCACCACCGACGAAAGACGTCCTCCGTAACGTGATGGGAAGCCCGACTTGAAAAAGTCCATTCCACTGACTGCCTCCGGATTAAAGGCGGAAAAGATCCCTCCGATATGATTAATCTGGTACACTGGATTACCATCTATCAGGAACAGGTTTTCATCCACATTACCGCCACGCACATACATACCGGCCGTTCCTTCCGTCCCGGCCGACACACCGGGCGTAAGTTGCAATGTTTTTATGATATCCGCCTCACCGAACATAGTAGGTGTCGAACGGATCGTTTGCTGGTTAATCTCCAAAGCTCCCATCTGGGTACTCAATACCGATTGCTTGCTGTTATTGGTTCCCAAAACAACCACTTCCTCCAGGGCGGCAGTAGGTGTAAGTTCGATGGTCAATACCGTATCTTTCTCCAGTTCAGGGAGATGAAACTGGCGGCTCCCATATCCAATATAAGAGGCCAGGATCGTCGCATCACCTCCCGGCAGCGTCAGACTAAAGAATCCGAAATTATTCGAAGCCGTCCCCATCCGGGTGTTGGCTTCATAAACCGAGGCACCGATCAGGGATTCGGCGGACTTAGCATCTCGCACAAAACCGCTGACCGTTACCTGCTTTGGTTTACGCTTCAGGATCACCACGTTTCCTGTCAACTTGTACACTACCGGAAGATTCGCGAATAAACGCTTCAGGCAATCCGGCAATGCTTCATCATCCGCTTTGAAACTGGTTTTCGGAAGCTCTTTCAACAAAGATGATTCATAGGAGAAGGTTACTCCGGTCTGCTTTTGTATCTCGTCGAGAATTTCCCGGACAGGAGCCTTCTGCATGTTCATCGTAACCTTCCGTGTTTCATCCGCACCTTTTGTCTGCGCCTGAAGGGCAAACATCGCTAACATCATCATCATTACAACCATTGTAACACGGGCAAACAGTTTTGCAGGGTATACTTTCTTCATCTCATTAATTGTTGATATCTATTTCTTAGACAGGATTTTCGGAAATACCCCTATCGGGCAAGACAAAAATAGCAGAATTATTCGAAAATCCTCCCCACTAATATATGACAACTAGTGTATCTTATTTTTAAATCAGTCCGCAAAGGACGATTCTCCGATTTATTTTCTTATCTTTGTGAGTGAGTTAGAGTTACGTAGTTCTCCTTATTTACACATTATATTAAGCAGGCCTTCCTTTATTATACTCCTTACTCCGAATTAGTATTTATCATATAATAAAATTATAGTTACATGGCAAGATCCCTTTCCGTAGACAAACGTGAGAATGAAAAGAAAAGACTCGCAAAACGAGCAGAGAAACAAAAGAAGAAAGATGAAAAGAAGCTATCCGGCAAGACGAGCAGTTTTGAGGACATGATAGCCTATGTCGATGAAAATGGAGTAATTACATCGACTCCACCAGAGGAGAACCCTCAAAAAGAAGAGATCAAACAGGAAGAGATCATGATCTCGATCCCTAAGAAAGAGAAAGAAGAACCGGTCGTTCTGAAAGGGAAAGTAGACTTCTTCAACACCTCGAAAGGATTCGGTTTCATCAAAGAACTGATAAGAGGTGAAAGATACTTTTTCCATGTAAACAATATCCTTTCCGCAGCAATTGCCGAAGGGGATATCGTTACATTCGACCTGGAACGCGGCCTGAAAGGGATGAATGCGATCAATATTCGTCTGGAAAACGAATTACCTCCCGTGGAAGATATTCCCGAAGAGTAAACTTCCATCCCCAATAAGGTGGTACACTACCGACAGGCATGGTGATGCGACGTGTCGACTTCTGATAGCCGGTCACAACACCGAAGCCGTCGGTTACATTCGAATAACTGGCGGTTGGTTCCAACTGGCCGCTCATATCCGTATCACCCAACAGGATGGAAAAGTTACGGATTACCTTTAAGTAATTATAATAATCTTCCGAGATAGAAAGAAGATGGATATCGTAATGCACAGTGGCAGACAAGGTATCGGTTACAAATGAATAATCAGGATAAAACGAAAAGGCCACTGCATACTCCTTCCCGTTAAACAGGTCATCTGAAAAAATACCCCGGTAAAAACCATCTCTATGATTATCCATTGAAGGAATATCGGGTTGAAAGACCGGATCATCATAAGTCAATGACAACCAATTAAAAAAAGAATTATTATCCACCTCAAAGCGGTCACCGGATATACTGACCCTGTATCCCTTGTCATCAAAAAACTGACTTTTCCACATCACACTATCCCCTTTGTGATATTCATCCAAACGTTCTACAACTAAACGATAATAATTACGTTCGGATGGATTATCACGCAAAGTCAGATAGACATACATATTATAAGTATTAGAATAAAACGCTGTATCGAGTGCAGCTATCTCCGACTTTTGAGGAATCTTTGTCTCGCCCGCTACCGGAGCAAATTCGGGCGCTTCCGCCTCGAACCGAACTTTATCACCGGCCTTTACATAACAACCCGGCAATTTGTACTGTCCTTTATATTCTGTACTATCTTCCGGATTATCGGAACGTTGCATAGTTCCGCGAAACACGTCGTTTACATATACATCTATATTTACATCTTTCTCCGGAAGAAGATACTGCGGAACGCTATCCAACAGGAACCAGCTTTTCGAAAGGAAAGCAGCAACCTCTCGATCGGGTGTGACAGATGCATTCAACACCAATAACGAAGGTACGGGGTCAAGCTTCAACACGACATCCCGTAAACAGGAAGAGCAGAGGAGATGCAACAGCAGCGGCAGTAATATGAATAGTCTTTTCTTCATCTCTTTTAGAATTTATAGGTATAAGATACAGAAGGCAGAAAAAGAAACAGGATGGATTGTTCCAGAAAGATTTCCTGTTTCCCGGTAGTGATGTCCTTATAAGAGGCTTGCTCCACCGTAAACGGATTCGGCCAGCAATACGCATTGCACAGACTGAGGTTCCAGATGCCCATACGTCCTTTCTTCTTATAGCGATAGAAGTTTAGACCCAGATCCAACCGGTGATACGGTGCCAGTTGATAATTGTTACGGGAACTGGCGGCAGAATCAAATCCACTGCCACCCGGAACTACACCGCTCCCCTGCATAAAACCATGATTAGTTTGCCCTGTTCCTCCCAGATAAAGTTGATCCTTGATCGTGATATAATTACCCGAAGCATACATCCAAGCTGCCGTCAGCTCTACCTTGCGCGATAGTTTGTAGGTAGCCACAACATCTATCTTATGGCGGTTATCATATTTGTAAGGGAAACGACGGCCTTTGTTAACACTGCCGTCCGGGAAAAGGCGATCCGACCAGGATAGTGTATAACCGATCCAGCCGGATAACCGTCCGGTCTTTTTCTGTGCCATAAGCTCTACCCCATAAGCACGTCCATAACCCTCGCCTACCCGTTCTTCCCATTTGGAATAATCGGTTCCTACCAGGAAGCGGTCTTTATATTCGATCAGGTTGTTCATTCGCTTATAATAGCCTTCCACCGAAAAGTTGTACTGCTTATTGAGCTTATAATAAAGTCCGGCAGTATATTGATGTGCACTCATCGGGCGGATGTTGCGGGTTACCGGTACCCAGATATCTGTCGGCTGGCTGATATAACTGTTGGAAAGCAAATGGATATACTGGTTCATCTTCGAATAAGACAGTTTCGCCGACAAGTTGCGGGTCAGCAGATAGCGGGCCGAGAGACGCGGTTGCAATGACTGATAAGTCTGCCCCTGCACATTAAAAAGCGTATATCGTAAGCCGGCATTCACCTTCAGCCGATCTATCACATGCATTTCTTCTTCAGCATATAAAGATACTTCATGTCCATGAACCAACGAATTAGCATATATCATATTCGTTTCCTGCGACTTTACAGAGTCCTGGTACCAGCTTTTCCTTGTATTCTGCTCGGGACGGAAAGTATGGAACAAGTAATCGCCCCCAAACCGTAGACGGTGTTTTTCATTCAAACGATAGTCGAACGAAGCACGAAGGCTCACATCCTCCATTGCCGAGCGGTAATGGCTTTCCTCATTGAACACCTTTTCATTATTAATATTGGAAGACAAGGCATAATCCGCCTTATCCTGCATAATGTGCGAGCGATAACGTGTATATCCCGCTGTAAAGCTGGCAAATAGTTTAATGCGAACACCGCCTTCACCGACTTCCGTCTGTACAGGTTTCCCCAGCGCCAACGGAAATCTTTCCCCAGACGATCGCCATAGCTAAATTCTTCCCCATCAAGGTAGCTGTCGCTTCCCATGTAGAAACTTAGGTAAAGGCGGGTACGGTCGGTGAAAGAATGGTTCACTTTGGCATTCATGTCGAAGAAGTGATAACCACCTTTTAGTTTGTTGTTCCTGTCTTTGTTTACCGCTTTCAGGATCGGCCAGGTGAAAAGCTCCATCCAGGTGCGTCTGACGGAGACATTGAATGAGGATTTCCCTTTTATAATAGGGCCTTCGAGGTTTCCCCGTAACGCCAACAGCCCGATAGAGAAGTTGCCATGATACTCGTAACGGTCGCCGTCATTTGTCCTCACATCTACAACCGACGAGAGCCTTCCCCCATATTCGGCAGGAAAGCTCCCTTTGTAAAATGTTGTATTCCTGACGGCATCAGGATTAAAGGCTGAGAAGAAACCGAGCAGGTGGTTGGTGTGATAGACCGGGTTCCCATCCAGCAGATAGAGGTTCCCGTCTGAGTTGCCCCCTCTCACATGGAGGCCGGTCATCCCTTCAACCCCTACTGCAACACCGGGCAAGCGTTGCAGGGTTTTCACCACATCCGTCTCCCCCAGCAGGGCAGGCATCGACTTGATGCGTTGGGAGGGTACCTCCACTACCCCGGTACGTGTGCTTAATACTTCCGAACGGGGATTCAGTCCTTCCACCACGATCTCCCCCAAAGCACCGAGAGCATGTAAAGGTATATCGACCAGCGTGTCACGGGAGAGTTCGAAGGTGACTTCTTTTGCATCATACCCGACAAAGGAGGCACGTAGCGTTACTTTTCCGGGTGGGAGCGTTACACTGTAGAAACCGTAATTATTTGTTGTCGTTCCGCTCTTGGTATTCCGTTCGAATACCGAAGCGTTGATAAGACTTTCGTAGGATACGGAGTCGCGCACGAATCCGCTTATCGTGTAAAGACGCGGCTTACGTTTCAGGATAATGATCTGCCCAGTCATCCGGAAAGTGATCGGAAGGGCATAGAACAGTCTCCTCAGACAATAAGACAGCGATTCGTCCTGCGCTTTAAACGAGACCTTCTGAAATTCGTCCAGCATAGAGGATTCATAGGAGAAGAATATCCCGGTCTGCTTTTCCAGTTCCTGCAGGATCTCCAGCAAGGGAACCTGGCGCTTATTCATCGTAACCGTAGGCGTAGGTTCGACCGGAAGGTCAGCCACGTAAGGCCCCTCTTCGGCTTTTACCTGCGGAAAAAGCATAAGAATTCCTGTCAGTAATATCCATATACGTACCATCGGTTACTTATTTATTGGGGTCAGGAGCCAGGCGGGTATCCAGTGTCTGGTTAATAACCAATAAAACATCTTCCAGCGGAAGATCATTGAAAGTGGCCGTCAGTTTCAGATTCGGGGTTTCTGCTTTATTGATTACTTTCACCTGATAGTATTCGTTCAAGTCGCTGATCACCTTTTCAATCGGGGTGTCATTGAAGCGCAACTGCCGGGTTTTCCACGACAGGCTGTTGAGGTCTTCTTCTTCAAGTATCGTGATTCCTTTACTTTCCATAGAGTATGAAGCCGACATACCGGCGGTTAATATCACTTTATCCGTCTCACATCCGGTAACACCAAAACTGACTTTACCGGTCATCACATCCACGTCTGTACCGTCAGGTTGTTCGTCTATCTGGAAACTGGTTCCTAACACGGTAACTTCCGTCCGTTCAGTATAAACAGAAAAGGGGCGTGACTCATTGCGCTGCACCTGGAAAAAGGCTTTTCCTTTCATCTCCACTACACGCCTTTCCTTTCCGTAAGCCTTTACATCATATCGTATGGAAGAGTTTCCAGCCATCGAGATCAGCGTACTGTCAGGCAGGTAGACCTCTTTCAGTTGCCCCGGCGCAGTGGTTACGGCCACCCATTCCGAAGAGTTACGATCTGTAATATAATAAGTACTGAATCCAATGAGCAGTAATAATACCGATGCAGCTGCCATCCAGTAGCGGCGGAAAGAGACGGAACGGCGTACCTGATGCTTGCCGGCAAACTGTTGCCAAGCCTTATCAGTATCCAAACGTCCTTCCTCGTAGTGCTTTGCTACAAAACGGATGCGTTGTTCCAGTTTATTGTCCTGCTCGTTGTTCATATTTATCTATTCTCTAAAATCTATATCCTACTGTAAAACTTACGGTATGATATTTGATACTTATATCATCTATATATTTATATTCTTTACCCAAACCCATATCGTAAGCGACGTTCAGCGCAAAACGCTTTACCTCCACTCCGGCATTGAATGTTAATCCCCAGTCAAAACGTTTAAAGCTACTGTTTTCTCCAAACGGATTCCAAGAGTCACTATTTGATGAATATCCCTTTTCTGAAAGATCCATACTCTTAAACTTTCTCTTCCCGGAAATACCATAAGCCAGATAAGGGCCAGCAGCCACATGCAACCTTACATCCTCTCCCAACTTCCAGTTAAAACGGGCCAGAACCGGTAATTGCAGATAGTCTCTACGAGTACTTCCTTCGGTTAAAGTAATACCATCTACCCGCATATCCTTCGGAAAGAAACTGCCACTACTGTTACAATAATAACCATCGCTGGTATAGCCACCACCATAATATCCTCCTAGAACACCAGTACCACCGTACCATAAACCACCCGGAGAGAAAGAAATATAACGATCCTGTTCTTTACCGTCTTGATCAACACCTTTTCCATAAGCCGTTCCATAAAAGCTTTTCCCTGTTCCCCGCTGTACATAATACAGGCCGGACTGAAGGGAAAACAACCCCGATCCAAAAGTGTAGCTCACAGCTGCACCGGCTTTAAAGCCAATCTGGGCAGGAGAATTTCCCTTGTACTTCGTCACGTTCATACCGGCCTCCGGAGTTACAGACCATTGCGCACTAACTGTCGCCACACACATCATCATCATCAACATCACACAAGAAACAATCTTCTTCATCTTCATTCTCATTCTTAGTGAAACAATATTTGTAATACCTTTTGTCTCTAAGACAGAGAAGCTGAAAAAAACCCCTACTCCGGTCGGAAGTTTTTTCTCCGGTCACGCCAGACCAAAGAGAAAGTTATAGATACGTACCGCCATCTCCCGCAACGACTTCAACGCCTTGCCCATCTGATTCTCAACTGTTTTGATCGAGATATTCAGTTCCTCTGCTATTTCCTGATACTTCAGTCCGTCGCGTTTGGAAAGTAAAAAGATTTTTTTGCGTTCGGGAGGTAATCCGTCTATCGCGTTCCACAGGCGGGCATCGCGCTCGGAGTTGTAGACCTGCTCTTCTTCCGACAAGTCTGCCATATCCGGAAGCTGGTCGGTGGTCTGCATATCGGCAGGCTGTGTAACAAGCGAAAGGGAACGGTTACGTACGGCCTGATACATGTATGACTTCAGATTATCGATCAATATATTGTTGATATTCTTATCCCATACATCGGCAAAAGCCTGTTGAACAATGTCCTCTGCATCATCTAACCGCTCAGTGAATCGGAGCGCAAAAAGGCACAGGGGTTTATACAACTCCTTAAAATACCGTTCGAACTCTCCGCTGGAAATGGTTGCCATACGTTTGTTATCTGTAACTATTCTTTGCAAAGAAAAGCAGTTTTCCTGATAACCCGACTGTTTTTCAGTTTCTTTATCACTTATTTAAGAAATAATGAACTAAAGGATAGTTAATCCGCTATCAAATCCAACACAAATTATTACAAGATTGCTATCTTTGTTGTGATAACAAAAAGACAGGAGGTAGTATGAACCACATTTTACACAATAAATTGGAAGCTCTAAAGGAGCTTTGTCGACGGTATAAGGTAAAAAGCCTTTATGCTTTCGGCTCGGTAAATACACCCCGGTTTACCGAAAAGAGTGACATCGATCTACTGATAGAGTTCGAGCCGGATATTTCTTTTGAAGAATATACCGATAATTATTTTCTTCTGCATAATAAACTAACGGAACTATTTCGAAGGAAAATCGACCTTGTCACCCGTCGTTCACTCTCAAACCCATTCTTTATTGCCGATGTAGAACAGACTAAACAACTTCTTTATGGCACGTAGTATTCAGAAGTATCTATATGATATACAACAATCGATCTTATCGATTGAAGAGTATCTGGGTGAGAAAAGGGATTTCTTTGCCTATGAACAAAACAAATTGTTACGCAGAGCTGTAGAACGGGAACTGGAAATTATCGGTGAAGCTGCAAAACACATATTAGATATGGAACCCGATATCCAGATAGATGATGCCAGAAAGATTGTTGACTTACGTAACTTTGTAATTCACGGCTATGATAAAGTCGATAACGTCATCATCTGGGGAGTAGTTAACAAGAGCCTACCGAAACTGAAAGAACAGGTTGAAGACTTATTAGGAGGCTTTACTATATTATAAAGGCACACAGAATAATCTCTGCGTGCCTTTCTTTTTCTTCTTAAACTATCAACTTTATCAATAAGGACGGAACCCGATGATCTCGCGCACTTCGGCTAGCGTTTTGGCTGCGCTTGCGCTTGCTTTTTCTGCTCCCATGCGGGCTACCTTTTCCATATATTCTTCGTTGGAACGGATATCGAGGATACGTTCACGGATCGGGGCACAGAAGTTGTTGATATCTTCGGCCAGCTGCTTCTTCAGATCGCCATAGCGGATCTCGCAGTTGTTGTATTTCTCGTTGAAGTAATCGTAAGTATCTTTTGTCGATACGATATCCATCATGGCAAAGAGGTTGGCGATCGGTTCGGGCTTCACGCTGTTCGGCTCTGTTGGACCGGCATCGGTTACTGCCTTCATTACCTTTTTCTTGATCGCCTTTTCGTCATCGATCAGGTAGATCGCGTTTCCTTCGCTCTTACCCATCTTACCGGAACCGTCCAGGCCGGGCACTTTCACGGCCTTCTCTGTCAGGTGGAAAGAAGCGGGTTCGGGGAAAAACTCAACCTCATAAGTAGAGTTGAAGCGGCGGGCAAAACGACGCGCCATCTCCATATTCTGCTCCTGGTCTTTTCCAACCGGCACTTTCACAGCCTTATGGATAATGATGTCGGCTGCCATCAAAGTAGGATAAGTCAGCAGGCCGGCATTTACACTATGACGGTTTCCTTCGTTAAAGATCTCTTTTTCCACATCGCCTTCGGCCGTATTTACACGGTCGATATGGAGCATCTGACGTGCCTTATCCTTGAAGGAAGTCGTGCGCATCAGCTCACCGATACCGGCATTCATATTGAGGTAGAGATACAACTCTGCCACTTCACGCACATCACTCTGTATATAGATCGTTGCCTTTTCCGGATCGATACCGCAGGCCAGATATTCAGCCAGGATTGTTTTCGCACTGTTACGGATGTTTTCCGGGCGCGGATGCGTAGTCAGGGAGTGCCAGTCTGCAATAAAGAAAAAGCAATTATACTCATTCTGCATTTGCAGAAAACTCTTTACTGCTCCGAAGTAATTCCCCAGATGCAAATTACCTGTTGGCCTGATGCCACTTACTACTGTTTCCATTTCTAAATTCTTTATTTATTTCAAACGGCCACAAAGATAGTAAATTTAGAGCACAAAATCCTATCGGAAGAAGGGGTAAATATTCCTGAGTGCCTGACCCGGCTCCGATTATAGCCCGGGAGAAGTTCAGCTCCCCGGCAGCAGATCTTCCCCACCCCCGCAGGGAATAACGGGCAATCAGGCAGATAATCTTTGTCCGACCCGGGTCGAACAGCTGTTCGACGGAGGTGAGACAGCTGTCTGACGAGTGTCGAACAGCTGTCCCACACTTGTCGGACAATGATTATGTAGAGAGCCTATCCACTTTACCCCGGCAGTCGGCGGAAATCAGTTGGCTACCGGTTGCAGTTTGTACGCCAGTCCGGCCACGGTAGCCAGGGAGGCCTCGTAGTATTCCTTCCCGCCAGACATCACCGGGGAAGAGGTAGCTACTTCTTTTTCTCCTTGCTTCACGACAAAAGGGACGGATGTTCTCACCCGGCAGTCCTGTCCGGCAAGGGAACGGATCGTTGCTTCCGACAGTTTCCCATCCTTCCAGGCCATCGCGATCTCGAAGTTGCCGCGTGCCTTCAGACCGGAAACGCGGCCTTCGCCCCACACATCCGGCAAGGCGGGCAAGAGCTGGATAAATCCGGCATGGCTCTGCAAAAGCATTTCGGCCACTCCGGCGGTATAACCGAAGTTACCGTCGATCTGGAAAGGCGGATGGGCGTCGAGCATGTTCTTGAACAGTCCACCGCCCTTGCGCCCGTTGCCGAAGCCGACGGGATTAAAGAGGTTGGAGACGATTTTATAAGCACGGTTACCGTCGAGCAGGCGAGCCCAACTGTTTATTTTCCAGCCCATCGACCAGCCGGTGGCCTCATCTCCACGGAGATTCAGGGTTTGTTTGACGGCTTCAAACAGGTCGGGGGTAAGATCAGCTGTGATCTGGTTGCCGGGATAAAGGCCATACAGATGGGAGAAATGGCGGTGTTGCGGTTCAGCTTCCTTGAAATCGTACATCCATTCCTGTAACTGTCCGCGTGCGCCGATCCGGTAAGGCAGGAGGCGGGGAAGTTTCTCCTTCAGTTCGGCACGAAGCGGTTCGTCGAGGTCGAGCATTTCAGCCACTTCGAGCGTACGGGTGAAGGTTTCGCGGACGATAGCCATATCCATTGTCGGGCCCATAGTCATGGCACCTTGCTTGCCGTTATCCATGATGAAACGGTTTTCGGGAGAGACACCGACAGGAGTCACCAGATGGCCGTCGCCATCTTCTATCAACCAGTCGGAGAAGAACTCGGCGGCCCCCTTCATCAACGGGTAAGCCCTGTTCTTCAGGAAGTCTTTATCTTGCGTAAAGAGGTAATGTTCCCACAGGTGGCTGCACAGCCAACCCTGTACCATCGGCCAGAAAGAGGCGGTCGGTACATTGTCGTTCGGCACAGACTCCCGCCAGATAGAGGTATTATGATGCCCTACCCACCCGCAGCGGTTATACATATTGCGGGCCGTTTCGGCACCCGAGACAGCCAGTTCGTCGATCAGCCGGAAAAGTGGCTCGTGGCATTCGGAGAGGTTGGTGAGCTCGGCCGGCCAGTAATTCATTTCGGCATTGATGTTCATCGTGTAACCGCTATTCCAGGCAGGCACGATGTCTTTGTTCCAGAGTCCCTGCAGATTCAACGGCTGTCCGCCGGGACGTGAGCCGCTGATCATCAGGTAACGGCCGAACTGGAACAATAAGGCGGCAAGGTCAGGATCGGCCACTGTTTCAAATTGTGTGATACGCTGATCGGTAGGCAACGCTTTTTGTTCGGGCGAAGATGCCAGCTGCAAGTCTACCCGGTCGAAGAGCGACTGATAGTCGGCCACATGGCGTTGCTTCAACTGCTTATAATCATAGGCAAGCGCTTTATCTAAAACACCTGCGGCTTTGGCGGACGGATCCACTCCTTCGCGGCTGGGGCTTTTATCGAAACCGTTGAAGCTGGTAGCGAGGCTCAGGACAAAATAGACCTCACCGGTATTATACACATGTACGCCGGTATCGGTTATTTCATAGTCGCCCCCCTTTGGAAAGACAGGCTTCAACTGGGCTTCAAAGAACATACCCTTCCCTCCGATCTCGTCACCGTAGAGAACCCGCTTATCGAATTTGCGGTTCCCTTTCCCGTCGTACAGTTCAGGGTGTTTGTATTGGTCGCCCCAGGCTTCCATCTGTTCGAAGGTACGGCGTTCGACATATCCCGGAGCTTGTCCGTGCAGCACTAGGCGGTCAGCGCCTTTCGTTTGTCGGGCGGTGGGATGGGGCGAAGTAAAGTTCAGGGAAAAATCGAGCCCGTCGGGAGCATTGCTTTTCAGGTGGACGATGATTACGTCATCGGGATGGGAAGCGAAAACTTCGCGTTCATACCGGATACCGTTCTGCTCGTACACTGTGCGGGTGACAGCCTCCGAGATATTCAGTTCACGTTTATAGCCGGAAACTTCACCGGGTTTATTGTTTTCAATGAACAGGTCAGCAAAGGGCTGGTAATACTGGTGCAAACGGCCCAGCCAGTGTTTGCAGACCAGGTCGGAGGCTTCATCGTATTTCCGGGCTTTCATCAGTCCGACTACTTTATCGAACATCCCGGGAGTGATCTTTATATCTTTGAATACTGTAGAAGGTTCTCCGCTATAAAGCGTGTTTTCGTTCAGTTGCAGCTGCTCCTTGTCTACACCGCCGAACACCATGGCACCGGCGCGACCGTTACCGACAGGAAGGGCTTCGTTCCAGTTCTCAGCAGGTTCGTTATACCATAGAACAAGCGGGTCCTCCTTCTGTGTCTTCGCACACGCAAGACAACAAAAAAATAGGAGAAGGGAAGATAGTAAGCGTATATTCATGATGATTAGGTATTAAATACGGATACAAAGTAAAGGAAAAGTTTCGAGAATAGCACACGGATGACGCGGAATACGCGTCATCCGTGCTCCATTCAATGTATTATCAGAGCAGGTCTAATTCGGCAATGGCTACGACCTTGCCGTTGGCTGCTATTTCGGTTGCCTCGATACGGACGTAACGGGCGGATACCGGTTTCTTGAAATAATGGTAACGCTTGGTCGGGTCGTTGATAAGGTTTCCGAACTCAAAGGACTCTACTCCTTTCCAGTTCTTGCCGTCGTCGCTGACTTTCAGGATGCCTTTTGCCATCATTCCTTCCGAGTTGCGGGTCTGCGGAGTGTAGGCGAAGCCGTTCAAGGTTTCCTTCGCACCGAGGTCGATCGTTATGAATTGCGGCAGGCTGCCTTCTTCCGAACGCCAGAAAGTGGCGGGTTTGGCATCGAATGCGGCTGTAGCGGGGTTGCGTTTGGTTTCGCTGCTTGCTTCCACCAGCTTCCAGTTTTGCTTGGTCAGTCCCAGGCGTTCGCTATGCATGGCTCCTTTCTCTCCTTTCAGGACGGCGATGGCTTTCAGTTCGCCGCGTTCCATCTTAAAGGGTTCCTTATACTCGGTAGAGCTTTCGGTCGGTTCTTTTCCGTCGGTCGTATAATAGATCTTATAGCCTACGTTCAGGTTTCCGGCAGCATTCTGTCCGTGAGGATTCCAACCGAAGTCCTGCAATTTAGGCTCGATCGTAACCAATCCGTTCACATCCTTCCTGAAACTCAACTGGGGCGGACGGGATTTGTAATAATGGGCGGAGATATGGCTGATAGCAGGTGTAAGACGCGATTCGAGCAGGCGTACCCGCAGCTTATCCGTCGTTACTTCCGGGAAGCGAAGGATACGTTTATAACCGATATTGGTCGAAACGACTATTTCTTTCCAGGCGCCGTTTATCCAGGCGTCTACGGCATGTTTCTCCACCCGTTCGCCGTTCGTTGCAACAGCTTCCTGGAGCATGATACGGTTGATCGTCACAGGAGAAGGGGTAGTTACGATAAATTCTTTATGCCCTTCATCCATCATCAGCCAGGTATCGGGTTTGCCGTCCAGTACTTGCTGCGGGCCTTTCGCTCCCTGCAACAAATCTGTTCCGTATGTTTCCTTTATCCGTTTACCGGCTTCTTTCAACGATGCTACATCTGCAGGTGAGAACCGTCCTTCGCGGTTGGGCGGGATATTCAGCAGGAAGGTCGAGTTGCCGCCTACCGCACGTTCGTAGATATCGAATACATCGTCGGCACTTCTAACCTTCTGATGCGTGTCGTCGCGGTAGAACCAGCCCTCACGGATGGAGGTGTTGGTTTCTGCCTGTTGATAGTGGAGGTATTTTGCTTTATACAGTTCGTCACGACCGCCCAGCACAGGGTCTGTCATGTCCGCAAACTGTGTCATCGTATCGGGATCTGCCTGGTAAGGGATCACATTCCATTCGGTCGGCCTCGTTCCCCCGGCTTCATTGCCGCACCAGCGTACATCTTCGCGTCCGAAGATAACGGCATTCGGGGCTAACGTACGGATCAGTTTCTTCCAGGCCAGATAGTTATAGGTCTGTCCACCTTTTCGTTTCGGGTGTGCGCCGTCGAACCAGACTTCGTGGATCGGCCCGTATTCGGTCAGCAATTCAAACAACTGATTCAGAAAGTATTCGTTATAATCGTCCACCACAAACTCAAACTTCGTCTGGTTGGCAAACGGCCTGCCGGGTACTTCGCGCGGGATCGTCCGTTTGGTGTATTTACTTAGATTACCGTACAGCCCATCCGGACTTTCTATCTGGAACAGATCGGCCGGCGACAGGTAAACGCCCAGCTTCAACCCGTATTTCTGACAGGATGCCGACAATTCCTTCAGGATATCTCCCTTCCCGCCTTGAAAGCCGGAAGACATGATGCCGTGTTTCGTATACCGGCTTTGCCACAGGACGAACCCGTCATGATGCTTCACGGTAATAATAACCATTTTCATACCGGCAGCTTTCATGGCTTCGCACCACTGGTCGGTATCGAGTTCCTTCAGGTCGAACACCTTCGGGTCTTCCATCCCGTTCCCCCACTCCATCCGTGTAAACGAATTGGGCCCGAAATGGATAAAAGCAATGTATTCATTTTGTAAAGCACTCAACTGGTTCGGAGTGGGAATGACATGCGCGGCTTTCTCAATAATGACCTCGTGGCTGTCGCCGGGTTCGATTTTAATGGTGTTTTGGAAAGAGATACTATTGTCCTGCGCACAAAGGGCAGCAGAGAAAAGCAGACTTCCAAACAAATAAACAATACTATTCCTCATGATTAGCAGATTGATTTGAAGTTAATAAATGAGATACCAAAAATACGCCTTTGTCTGCTGTGTACGAAATATATCCGGTAAAAATTACGCAAACGTTTGCGTAGCACCCTGCGAACAGATAAAAAATATCCCGGATGATCGCGTTGCCACCCGGGATATATAGTAGTTATACGTTACGTTTTATTCCATCCAGCTCAACTGCTTCCAGACTTCCGGCCCGTCATTCTTCTGAGGAGCGCCCGGAGTGCTACGGCCATCCTTTACGTATTTGACCATCAGTTCTTTCAGTTCTTTTACAATCTCAGGATGTTCGGCATATACATTCTTTGTTTCTGCAGGATCATCCTTCATATTATACAGCTGAATCGACGGCAATGTTTCGATCACCTCATTGTCTTTACCCGATCTGGGGAAACTCCATCCACCCGAACTTGGCGATAACAACAGCTTCCACTCCCCCCGACGGATCGTGAAGTCACCGTTTATAGAATGATGGACAGTCGCTTCACGAATCGTGTTACTCACCTTTTCGTTCAACAGCAAAGGCAGGATGTTGTAGCTATCCTCTCCTTCCGTATCTTTCAATTGATAATCGGCAACAGCAGCAAAAGTGGCAAAGAAGTCGGTCAGGCACACTGTCTGATCCACCACATGAGGCTTTATCTTAGCCGGCCATCTCACGACACAAGGAATACGGTGACCGCCGTCGAACAAGTCAGCCTTATGCCCGCGATAAATATAGCTGGGATAATGGCCTTTTGCCTGAAGATCATCGAACTTGGCTTCAGGGCTACAACCGTTATCCGTACTGAATACGATGATCGTGTTGTCTTCCACCCCGGATTCCTTCAAGGCATTCATCACCTTGCCTACCATATCGTCCACCATCAGGACGAAATCGCCGTAAGGGTTCAATCCCGATTTACCCTGATATTCCTTGATCGGAAGGATCGGGGTATGGGGAGCCGGCAACGGAAGATATAAATAGAAAGGCTTATCACCCTTCGACTTCTCATGAATATAATCCACCGCCTTATCGATCAGATGGGGAAGCGTCTGCTCATGGTCGAAATCCGCGCCCGTCGGCCCTTTACGCCAGAACCCCATTCCCGTATTGACCGTTTCACGATCCGGCAAAGCGGTTACCTTATCATTTTCCACATACACATAAGGAGCCATATCCAGGGAAGCCGAGATACCATAATAGTAATCGAAGCCACGTGTAGTCGGCCCGTTGGTGATCGGTTGGCTAAAGTCCACACTATCCGGGCCGGCTTCGATATTGTTCCAGTCCCAACCCAGATGCCATTTGCCGATAGCGGCGGTCTGGTATCCGCACTCTCCCAGTACATGGGCGATTGTCCGGCGATCCTGCGGGATAAGCGCTTTATCGTACCCGTAGAGTACGCCCGACTTCAGGTCAGACCGCCAGTTATAACGGCCTGTCAGCAAGCTGTACCGCGACGGGGTACTGACGGACGAGCTCGAATGGGCATCCGTAAATATCACCCCTTCATTGGCGATCCGGTCGATATTCGTCGTCTTCAGTTTAGAGTTTTCATTCAGGGCCGACACGTCCCCATATCCCATATCATCGGCAAAGATGAAAACGATATTGGGTTTCTTAGGATCCTCTGCCTGTCCGGTACAGCCGGAACATAAAACCGATAGCCCTCCAATGGTTAGTAACACATTCTTTCTTTTCATGATATAATAAGTTTATGTTTTATTATTTATACCCCGGATTCTGTTCTCCCAGCTTCGCATTATTTACGAACTCGGTAGATGGCACCGGATACAAGTAATAAGGTTTATTCGTCATCGGATGAGTAATCATCTTATTCTGCGGGAATTTCAACCCCAGATAATCCAACTGAGGCTGCATAACCGATTGCATGACACCCAACCTGTTAAGATCGAAATAACGTTTGCACTCAAACGCCAGTTCAATACGCCTCTCTTTCATGATATACTCCCTGAAAGACTGCTGGCTGGTAACATCCGACCCTTTCAAATCTGCCAGGCCGGCCTGCTTCCTGATCTGATTGACCAAAGAAAACGCTTCTCCTCCGGCAACATATCCTTTCTCATTCAATGCCTCAGCCTTCGCCAGCAAAATCTCGGCATATCGTATTAGAGGATAATTCCAGATACTTTTACCTACCGGATCAGTCGTATTGTAGTATTTGTTTACGTAATACAAGCTACCATCCGGCTGCGATGCATCCACAAAGTTAGCTAAACCATACGTATCTATAATCACACTTTTACGGTTATCATCCGGTCTGTCATTAAATAACTGTACAAATCCGTCGCCCGATGAAGGCCCTCCCCCTTTTCCGTTCAGATTATCATCCGTCGGCAAAATAAGGGCGCTACCGCTGGGCGTGGAAGTCGGAGCAAAAAAAGTGCTCAACGAAGAAGTGGTCGACGTAGTAACACCACCATACTGTACTTCCAAAAACGACTGGGAGCCATTCTCTGCCGAGCCGTTAAAATTCTTCACATAATCGATCAGCGTACCTTTCCCTATCACCTTATCGGCTGCCGCTATGACTTTGTCCCACTGTTCTATCTCCAGATACACCAGTGCTTTCAACGCACTGACCGAATAAACCGTCGGCCGGCCGTTTTCCGAGCCCGTATCTCCCGAATAAGAAGCTGGTAAAAGACGTTCCGCATCATCCAGGTCTTTCTCGATCTGGTTATATACTTCCTGTATGGAAGCCCTGGGAACCTGTGCATCTTCCAGCAGAACCACCTGATGTTCGAGGATAGGGACACCACCGAACAAACGAACCAGATTGAAGTAATAATAAGCCCTCATAAACTTGGCTTGCCCTTCAAAATAAGGCCGTTGCTGTTCTGATTTATAATCCGTCACATTCTCCAGATTGTCCAGTACCACATTGGCACGGCCTATTCCCATATAATGTTGCTTCCAAACCGTTGCGGCATAGGAAAAGTCCTGTTCTACGATAAAAAGGTCTGTCTCCAGCTCGTTTCTCCACGTCCAGCCGTCATCACAAGCCAGATCCGTCATACGTTGCATAGTCCCGCTAAACAGAGGTTGCAGAGGTTGGTAGATACCGTTGACGGCAGTCAGCATACCTTGTTCCGTACTTATGAGCTGTTGCAGCTCCGTCGAACCTTTCATCTTCGGTTCCAGAAAATCCGAACATCCCGAAACCAGCAGGATCAAACCCGGAATAAATAGTATAGACATTAGTTTTCTCAACATAGCAGTATATTTTAGAATGATAATTGTAATGAGAACGAATAAAAACGGGTAGAAGGGTACGGAGTATAATCGATCCCTCCGGACAACAGGCTTGTCGTACTCGATGCTTCAGGATCCAACCCCGTATATTTGGTAAAAGTAACCAGGTTGGCACCGCTGACCGACACGGTTGCATCACTGATATTCAATTTTGTCAGGAATGCCTTGGGAAGTGCATACGAGAAAGATACGTTTTTCAATCTCAGGTACTTTCCATCTTCCAGATAATTGGTTGAAACCCGGGTGGCCAGGAAAGTCGTATTTCCTCCCTGCGACGGACGGGGTATAGTATTTGAAGGATTATTTTCCGTCCAGAAGTCCGCCACCTCCGCCAATTGCTGGTTGAACGGGACAGCCCTTGCATTCAGGTTACGCATGGCATGGTAAATCTTATTTCCTCCTGCAAAATTAAAGAAGATATTCAATGAGAACGGGCCATACCTGAATGTATTCGTGAAACCTCCGAAATAAGTAGGCAGCGGAGAGCCGACAAAGTCTTTATCCCCTGTATCCAGCGATTTACTGTTATTCCTGTCCACAAATTTAGGATCACCGGGAACAGCACCGAACAAGGCAGCTTCTTCCGCTTCATTCTTCTGCCAGATACCATCGAACTGGTACATGTAAAAAGCTCCTACCGGATGTCCTTCTTTGGTCAAGTTCGCGAAATCATTCGGCAACGAAATGTTCTCACCCGGAATTTGCAACGGCTCACCTAGAGCATTCGTTCCGATATCCAGCACTTTGTTCTTGTTAAAACTGATATTGAAGCTTGTTGTCCAGGAGAACTTTTTCGTTTCGATATTGCGGGAATTGATTCCTACTTCCAAACCTCTGTTCTGCACAGACCCCAGATTTACATACGGATTTTCGGTCACGGCCGCAATATAGGGCACCGGTGTCTGAATAAGCAGATCCTTCGACCGTTTGTCGTAATAATCAATAACAACGGACAATCTGTCTCTCAGGAAAGAAGCATCGAGACCGACGTTGAACTGCTGGGCCGACTCCCATTGCAATTTCGGATTTCCCATATTCACGGAAGAATTTCCTACCACCATACTGTTTCCCCAGATATAAGGGCTGGCACCGGCGCGGGTCACATAAGCAAAATCCCCGATATTCTGGTTTCCGGTCAACCCGTAGCCTACACGCAATTTCAGGTTTGTCAGAAAATCCACATCCCGCAGGAAAGCTTCTTCCGACATTCTCCAGGCACCCGAAATAGAAGGGAAAATACCATATCGCTTATCCGGGCCGAATTTGGATGAACCGTCGCGTCTGACTGTTCCCGTGAATAAATAACGGTCGTTGAAACTATAATTCAAACGAACAAAAGTAGATGCCAGAGCTGATGTGACCGAAGTACCGGTCGCTGTAAAATTAGTCTGGTTCGACAACTGATCCAGTGAATTGTCGATAGTTCCGGTACCGGTCGTACTTGTCTGTTTCACTACATACTGCTGGGCTGAAGCTCCGATCAAAGCGCTTAACGAATGCTTCTTCCACGTTTTACTATATTGTAAAGTGGCTTCCGTTACCCAGTTGATGGTCTCTTTGGAAGTATTTGTCGTACTACCTTCCGTCCGGGTATACCGGCCGTATTTGTACACTGGCAGATAGCGGTAGCCATTTACAAACCCCAGGTCTGCCCCCGTATTAACAGTAAAGATCAAATCATCCAATATCTTATAATCCAGCTTGATACTAGCCATCATTCTCGATGAGTTTTCTTTATTTACATCCATCAACTGGTTGATCAGCGGATTACTGTTCTCCCCGAAATAAGGATCGGCAGCCGATGTTACTGCAAAGAAATCTCCGGTTTCATCATAAGCAGGCAAATAAGTGTGGCTACTGATCAAACGCTGATAAGCACCGCTTCCCCAGGCATCATTGCTTAATTTATTCTGACGCTGATGAGCTCCACTAAGGCTCGATGCGATCTTCAGTCTTTTGCCGATGGAAATGTCATTGTTCGCACGCAGGAAGAACTCGTTCAGGTCACTGTTTTTCATAGTTCCTAATCTTCGTGAGAAAGAACCGGAGATAGCATATTTATTATTTTCGCTTCCTCCCTGCACACTCAGGTTGTAATTCTGCCTTACTCCCGTCCGGGTTCCTAAATCCTGCCAGTCTGTTTGTATCTGCCAGACCGGATCATTGATGTTTTCATAGACTTCCGGATTCCTGTTGGTATTCTTAAACGCTTCGACAAACAAGCGGCGTTGTTGGTCGGTAGTCAGCACCTCATACCGTTTGGCTATATTCTCGAACCCCAGATCCATGCTGAAAGAAATCACCGGCTTACCGGTTTGTCCGCGTTTTGTCGTAATGATCACGACACCGTTAGAAGCACGGGCACCATAAATGGCCGAAGCAGAGGCATCTTTCAAAACATCCACCGAAACGACATCTTTCGTGTTCAATGTAGAAAGGTCATTGTTAAAGAGCGGCACTCCATCGACAATAAGCAGAGGGTCATTACTTCCGGTCACAGAACCGGTTCCGCGCACCGAGAACTGGAAACGTCCTGTCAGGTCGCCTCCCGTTTCCTGTATCATCACCCCGCTCATCTTACCTTGCAAGGAACCGGCCACCGAAGGAACGGAACGGCTTTGTATTTCACTTGTATTAATGCTGGAAACGGCTCCCGTCAGGTCTTTTCTCCTTTGCGTACCATAACCGACCACAACGACTTCTTCCAGATTCTGAGTATCTTCCGTTAGTTGTACATTGATCACCTTCTGGTTATTCACCCTGATCTCACGGGAGATATATCCTATATAAGAGATCTGCAGGACAGAATTGGCCTGTACATCCAGTGAATAACGCCCGTCCATATCCGATATACAACCGTTCGTCGTTCCTTTTTCAACGACATTCACACCAATTACAGGATCTCCGTGTTCATCCGTTATCACTCCCGTCACGGTCAGCGATTTTCCTGTATCCTTGGCATTTGCCGAAATAACAATATGATTATTTTTTACAACGAACGAACATCCCGTACCTTTCAACAGGATATTCATGGTTTCTTCCAGGCTCTTTCCATCGATGGCTGTATCGATCTTCCGATGGAGATTTATTACCGATTCATCATAATCGATCGACATATCCGTTTGTTCCTCTATTTCTGCAAAAGCGCTCTTTATGGTTAGAACGTTTCCGGACAATGTAATTGTCTGCGACCACAGAAAAGTATATTGTGAGAAAAGGAAAAGAAAAAGTATTGCGATCACCCTGAATGAAGTAAAACGCTTCATCCTTTGTATTTTCTGGTTTATTTCCATATCTTTGTGAATTAGATTTTTAAAGTTGAATATTATATTGTTTCCCACCTGTTTCAGGCGAGCGATAAATTGGTATTCTACGATTTCAAATCCGGGAAGTTCCGATTGGCGTCGACTTCCCGGGTTCTTTTTTTCATAAAGTATCCTCCTGCATCTTTAGTTGATGTATATTATGTTATCTTTTATCCTGTAATGCAATCCGTTTATCATTTCCTGCAAGATATCCAGTACCTGGTTTAATCCTTCATCCGGCCTGAACTTCATGGTGAAACTACGTCCTGCAAATTTACCTGTCTCATAATTGATCGTAACATCGAAACGACGCTCGATCGTTTTCACAATATGATCGAAAGAGGCTCCCTGGAAAGTCAGGTATCCGTGTTTCCATTGCAATACTTTCGCGGCATTGACAACCTCTTTGGAGACAGTTTCCGACCGGCTGTTATAGATAAACTGTTCATCCGGATACAGAATAACCGGTTTATCCGGTGCCAGATCGGTAACGATCCGCACTTTCCCTTCCTCCAGCGTTGCAGTAGTCAATTCGGAGTCCGGATAAGCTTCCACATTAAAATGAGTACCCAAAGCCTCCACTGCCAGATGGCCGGTCTTTACAATAAAAGGTTTGTCCGGATCTTTTGCAACCTTAAAACTGGCTTCTCCATTCAGGTAGATCGAGCGTTTACCACCTTCGAAGTTGGCTGAATAAAGCAGCAATGAGCCCGAATTCAACCACACTTCCGATCCGTCCGACAAGATGATCTGCTTTTTCTCACCATTCGGCACAAAACATTCGATCCACTCGGGTTCGATCATCCGGGGCTCGTTTTGCATGATAAAATAACTGGCAGCAGCTCCCAACAAAGGCAATAGCAGGATCGCAGCAACACGCATGATTTTCCGGAACAGCGTCCTCTTTTCCACGACCGGTTCTGAAACGGACTGAATACGACAGTGCAATTTCACCAACTCTCTTTTTGTCTTTTCGTCCACTTCCCCGGGTGTTTGTTCCCAGATATCCAGCATAGCCTCTTCCTTGTCCTGCCGGCAGGTATCATCGACAAACCATTTCCGAAAGGCCATCTGTGTTGCTTCCGGAAGGTCATTCCCGAAGAATTTTGTAAGTAAAGTATGTATTGTTTTATTCGCCATTCTATCCCGTGTTTATATTAAAGACGGGGAAGGCGGAAAGCACACACGGCTCAAAATAGATTTTTTCTCAAAAAAGTAACAGGACAGCTCCGCGCAACACTCCCCGAAGATCGGCCAGGGCTTGTGTTATATGGTTTTCAACCGTACGTTTATTTATTTCCAGACGTTGGGATATTTCTTCATTGGACAATCCTTCTTTCCGACTCATCTTAAAAATACGGCGGCGCTGCTCCGGCATTTGCTCAATGGCAATATCGATCAGGAGAGATAATTCTTTTGCGTACAGATCTTCTTCTATCAGGTCGGTGTATTCATTGGAAGAAGATTGTTGTTTTTGTTCATAAGACTCTTTTACAAGGCTGTGTTCATAATAATCGTAAATCATATTCCGGGCCATCCGGTACAAGTAAGCTTTCAACGAGTTCACCTTCGAAATGCTTTCCCGGTTTATCCAAACCTTAAAGAAAATATCCTGCGCCATATCGCACGCTTCCTCTTCATCCTTAATAAACCCCAGCAGAAAATTTTTCACTCGTGGATGATACAGCATAAACAAGGCATCGAAAGACTTATGATCTCCCTGCCCCAGTTTTTCCATATATTCAGATTCACGATCTCCACCCATAGCGACACAAATATAGACAATAAATTATTATACAACCCCGCAATTATTTTACAGATAGTCTAAATATTGGTATTCTTATTCCTATCTTTAGCAAGTAATAGTTATTTCTACAAACCTAATACTAAAAACGATGGATCAATACATAAAAACAATAATCAGTGTAGGCGGCAGTGCAATCATGCTGGTAATGATCGTCTGTGTTATATGGTACGTTATAAAAGATACCTGGAAAGATATAAATGACAAACGAAGGGACTGAAATATCCTAAGATCGATGCCTCAAAAAAGAAATAGCCCTTTTCCTCTTTTTGCTAAAAACAGTTGATAGTAATAACCAGAGCGATACGCCCCAAGCAGTCCCAAGAATGCCTAGAAATAACACCGGGTTTGCTTCTATCTGATAGAGAGAATATCCTCCGATACCAAAAATAAAAGTAATAAACAATGCTGCAAAAATTGTGGTCAATAGTGTTCTCATAGCTGCAAATATAGAAATATTCACGAAATATCCAGCTTGCCACCACAATATTTACAAAATTTGGCCTCTTCTTCATGCCCCGTTCTAAGGCAATGCGGACATCTCAGCAGGCTGCGTTTCCTATGTTCTTTCATCATTGTAGCCGAAACAATACCCGTTGGAACCGCAATGATCGTATACCCGATCAGCATCACACAAGCCGAGATAAAACGTCCGACAGGAGTAACAGGGGTAATATCTCCATAGCCGACCGTAGTCATCGTAACAATCGCCCAATAAATACAATTGGGAATGTTATTGAACTGGGTATTCGGCTGTGTCCCCTCGACCATGAACATGATCGTTCCGATAGAAGTAACCAGGATCAGGACAAAAAAGAAGAATACGAATATCTTCCGGCTGCTCAACCGCAGGGATACCAGCAATAAATTTCCTTCTTCCAGAAAATTAAATAATTTGAATACCCGAAAAACCCGGACCAGGCGGAAAGTCCTTATTATTAACAGGTAACGTGCTCCGGTAAAGAAGAATCCCAGATACAGAGGCAAGGTCGCCAGTAAATCGACAATACCGAAAAAACTGAATATATACTTTTTAGGCTCAGGACTGCAATAAATACGAACCAGATACTCAAAAGTAAAAAACGCTGTAAAAACATATTCCAGTATCTGAAGTGCCAGCCTGAAATGATCGGAAAAGGTCACGACACTCTCCATTATCACCACCAATACGCTCGCAATAATAAATCCGATCAGAAAAACATCAAACAACTTCCCCTTAGGCGTATCAGATTCAAATATGATGATATACAACTTCTCCTTCAACTCCTTATTATGAAGAAAAGCATTGATCCTGTTCCTAATCCTACCCAAAAATCCGGATTTCGTTCCTTCCTGTTCCATATATCTAAATTTCTTATTTGGAGATTTTTATACGAACTCCTATCTTTGTAACAATTCAATATTCAATTAGACAAAAATACCATGAAAAAATCAATTCTTTTTACCATTTGTTCTTTTTTTGTGCTTACCGCTACCGCACAAAACATTATTAAAGTGAGTCCTGAAAAGGGGGACATGACTACCAAACTTCAGGTGGCCGTAGAGAAAGCGCGAAGTTATAACGGGAAAGCCGTTGTTATCGAATTGCAGAATGCAGACTATAACATTCATCGGGAAAGTTCGTCACAGATACTTTACCACATTTCAAACACTGCTTCAGAGAAGGAGAACCCGGATCAGACCAAGCATATCGGATTATGGTTGAAAGGGCTGAAAAACGTAACGATCGACGGAAAAGGCGCCCACCTCGTCACTCATGGCGAAATGACCAGTTTCGTAATCGACCAGTGCGAAAATATTACTTTACGTAACTTCACCGTAACGGCTGCCGATCCGACTGTACCGGAACTGACAGTTACCGAAGTAGGGGAACGCCACATGACTGTACGTATTCACCCCCGGTCACGCTACCAGATCAAAGACGGCAAATTCTCCTTTGTCGGCGACAACTGGTCACTATCCGATGGGATCGCACAAAGCTACGACCCGGAAAAGGATATTACCTGGCGTAGCTGGTCACCCCTCAACGGACTTCGCAAAGCGATCGAACTCGAACCGAACTTGCTCCGTTTCGTTTACGATAACACACCACAAGCCCGGCCGGGACTGACTTTCCAGATGCGCGACGGCATCCGCGACCAGGCCTGCGGACTGATCCAGTTCAGTAAAAATGTAATATTGGACAACTTACACCTGGATTTCCTGGGTAACTTCGGCATCGTCGGCCAAATGTCCGAAAACATCACTTACCGCAATATGGCTTTCGAACCCGAAGCCGGTAGCGGACGTACCTGCGCCGGATTTGCCGATTTCGTGCAAATGTCCGGTTGTAAAGGAAAAATCACCATCGAAAACTCCCGTTTCTCCGGGGCACATGACGATCCAATTAACATACACGGTACCCACCTAGCCGTGACGGAGTTTCTTGCCCCCAACCAGATTGTAGTGAAATATATGCACCATCAAACTTACGGCTTCCAGTCGTTCCTGCCGGGTAATACGATCGAATTCATCGACCCGCATACCCTGTTATCCCTCTCTTCTGCAAAAGTAAAAAAGGCAGAGATGAAAAACGAACGCGAAATCACGATCACCCTCGATAAACCGGTAACATCCAAGGTAAAAGAAACAGAGGGGCTTGTTATCGAAAATGTCACGTACACTCCCGAAGTCGAAATCCGCGGAAACTACTTCTCCCGTATTCCTACCCGCGGGATTCTGGTATCCACCCGCCGCAAGGTTATCATAGAAGACAACACTTTCTTCCGTATGCAAATGAGCGGTATCCTGATCGCAGACGATGCCCGAAGTTGGTTCGAGTCGGGCATGGCACGTGATGTGACTATCCGTAACAACTACTTTATCGAATGTGGAGGCCCGGTGATCTTCATCGTTCCCGAAAACGACCGGAATGAAGGCTACGTCCACCGCAATATCACAATCGCCAATAACCGTTTCCGGTTAACAGGGACAGACGCTATCTCCGCCAAATCGGTCGACGGCCTGAAAATCACAGATAATTTGTTCCTGACTCCTAAAACCTCCACCACGGAAGAGTTGATAAAAACACGGGAATGCAAAGACGTTACAATAGAAGGAAATATCATTCAATGATGAACATGTTACAAAACGAACAATTCATTATGTGCATGGATAACAATATATGACACTCTATTTTTTGAGATGATTTTGCCGTTATCGGCAAGAAATTGATATATTTGCATATAAATATCCACATTTCTTGCCGATAACGGCAAAATTATAATTATGAAATATTACTCAGTCAGCGAATTTGCAAAACAACAAAATCTTCCGGAAAGGACGATACGTCACTATTGTGCTACAGGAAAAATAGCAGGGGCTTTCCTGACTGGAAAAACATGGAACATTCCGGAAGAAGCTGTAATCTCTGATTCTAAAACCAAAAAGCGATTCAATGAAAACCCGCTACTTGATGCTCTCAAAGAACAAAAAGACATGAAACTGAACGGAGGAATATACCACCGCGTTCAGGTAGACCTCACCTATAATTCAAACCATATTGAAGGTAGCCGGCTAACCCACGATCAGACAAGATTCATCTTTGAAACCAATACAATCGGAGCTACAGGCGAAATGATAAACGTCGACGACATAATCGAGACAACCAACCATTTCAAATGTATCGACATGATTATCGAAAAAGCGAAAACAAAAAAGTTGACAGAAACTTTTATCAAAGAATTGCATTATACACTAAAATCAGGAACTTCCGACAGCAGGAAAGATTGGTTTCAAGTTGGCAACTATAAAAAATTACCTAATGAAGTTGGAGGAAATAAAACCTGTTCCCCCGAAGAAGTCCCTGGCCGGATAAAAACGCTTTTGGCAAATTATAATGCCATTAACAATAAAACAATCGAAGATATTATCAGTTTCCATAGAGAATTTGAATGTATTCACCCCTTTCAGGATGGAAACGGACGCGTAGGACGCCTGATCATGTTCAAAGAATGCCTGAGTAATAATATTGTACCATTCATAATAGACGAAGAGTTGAAATGGTTCTATTACCGTGGCCTACAAGAATGGAACAGAACACATTTATATCTTGTTGATACCTGCCTTACCGCCCAGGATAAATTCAAAATAATTCTTCAATACTTCAAAATCGACTACAACGAATAATCTTTTTTCTAAAACCTTTCCGCCTAATTTCATATCACCTATAATAATCAACCCTTCTGAAAAACAAAAGATAGACATCTTATTATCAGGCAGTAAAGTCTGCGTATTTACTGAAAAACCACACATAAAAACAAATATTTTTTCATTAAATAAAATAACACATTCACACACAAACCTTGTTTTTCATAAATTATATTCTTTACATTTGTTTATTTTAGAAAAAATAGAATTATATTTGAGCGTGATAATTCTCAGTAACTAGTATAAGTGTTAACCAAGAAAATTAAATGATTATGCAAGGAAAGAAAACGATTAGTTCTTTCAGACGCTGCAGAGTAGGGATACTTTCTGCATTAATGTCACTTTGTATGACAGCTGTCTTCGCTCAATCGGGCACTGTTAAAGGAAAAGTTTTAGATGAACTAGGCGAACCTATCATCGGAACAAACGTAGTAGAAAAAGGTTCGACCAATGGTACTGTCACAGACGTAGACGGTAACTACACACTCACATTGAACGACCTCTCGAAAGCCGTTCTTCAATTCTCATTCATCGGTTATAACACGACGGAAGAAGCGGTAAAAGGCCGGAAGACAATCGATGTCAAACTGGCTCCCTCTGTTGTTAACCTGGGTGAAGTCGTAGCTATCGGCTATGGAACACAGACACGTAAAGAAATTACCGGTTCCGTTGCCAATGTTTCGGAAGAGAACTTCAACAAAGGAGTAACAAGAGACGCCTCCGACCTGTTGCAAGGGAAAGTGGCCGGCCTGACGATCACGTCCGGTTCCGGCGACGTGACCAAAAGCTCGACTATCCGGCTGCGCGGAACATCCACCCTGCAAAACGACCAGGGGCCGCTGATCGTTATCGACGGTATTCCCGGAGGCGATATGACTACGGTAGCGCCTTCCGATATCGAATCGATATCGGTGCTGAAGGATGCTTCTTCAGCCGCCATCTACGGGTCGCGTGCAGCCGGTGGTGTTATCCTGATCACCACCAAAAGAGGTTCAGGCTCGAAAACACAGATTTCCTACGACGGATACGTCGCTATGGATCACCTCGCCAACAAGCCCGACCTGATGAACGCCGACGAATGGAGAGCTTACGCCAAAGAATCCGGGCAGGATCCCAGCGTATACGACCAGTATGGAGCCGACACCGACTGGTTCGACGCCATGACCCGGACAGGTATTTCACAAAACCATGCCATCTCCCTTTCCGGAGGAGGTTCGAAAAGTAATTACCGCGCCTCATTCACCTACCTGGATCGCAACGGTATCATGCGCGACAACGACATGAACCGCTATAGCTTCCGCTTCCAGTTCCAGCAACGGGCCATCAACGACCGCCTGCGCATCGGCTTGCTCGGGTCAGCTACACTGACGGATGCGCGCATCCCCTATGGCGACAATTTCGTATTAGCCTATAGTATGCTTCCCGTGTACCCGGTTTACAATGCCGATGGTTCTTATTTCACCAAAGTCAACACAGAATATGACCAGGGAAACCCGGTGCAAAACCAGGATCTGAACAGAAAAGACATGAATAATATCTATTTCTACGGCGCAGGAGATATACAATTTACCGTGATCGACGGGCTGAACGTAAAAGCGAATTTATACAAAAGCCGCTATTCCAGTGAGTTCAGCCAATACGACAACTCCGAAACCAAACAGGGACAAAGCAATAACGGATACGCCCAGAAACGGAACCGCACCTGGAACCGCAACCTGATGGAATGGACAGCCGACTACGAAAAAGTATTCGGAACAGCCGAAGAGCACAAGATACAAGGCATGATCGGTTACTCCTGGGAAGATAACAATTATTCGTCATTCACTTCACAGAACCGTAACTTCCTGACCAACGACCTGGGATCGAACAACCTTCAATCGGGTACCGGCCTGAAGACTGGCGACGTATCTTCCGATAAGAACTCCTATAAACTGATCTCCATGTTCGCACGTGCCCATTACAGCTATGACGAACGTTATATGATCACAGCTACCGTACGCCGCGACGGTTCTTCCAAATTCGGTGCCAACCATAAATGGGGTACGTTCCCATCCGCATCCGCAGCCTGGGGTATCTCGCAGGAATCGTTTATGAAGGACGTCAAGTGGGTGAACGATTTGAAATTCCGCGTCGGATATGGTGTCACCGGTAACCAGGACGGCCTGCAACCTTATAAGAGTCTTGAGTTATACGGATCAGAGGGTATCTATTATAATGACGGCAGCTGGCAGACAGCATACAAGATCAACCAGAATGCCAACCCCGACCTGAAATGGGAATCGACCGCCATGCTGAACGTCGGCCTCGACTTCACCTTGTTCAACAGCCGCCTGAACGGTACCATCGAATGGTATAACAAGAAAACATCCGACATGCTTTACAATTACGAGGTTCCGACTCCCCCGTTCGTGTACAACAAAATGCAGGCCAACGTAGGCGATATGACCAACAAGGGTATCGAAATCATGCTGAACATGGATATCCTGCGTAAGAAAGACTTCTCTTGGAACATGTCATTGAACCTGGCCCACAACAAGAACGAGATCACCAAACTGTCGAGCGACGTATATACGACCAGCCGCCTTTACACGGGCGATCCCTGGCTACGCGGCGGTTCAGGCGTTACCTCACACGTCATTGAAGAAGGCCGTCCGGTAGGACAATTCTATATGCTGATCTGCGAAGGGATCGACGAAAACGGCAAATACATCATCAAAGACAAAAACAAGGACGGACAGATCACCGACGACGACCGCGATTATTGCGGCGACGCACAGCCGGATCTGACATTCGGATGGAACAACTCATTCAGTTGGAAAAGCTGGGATCTGAGCTTCTTCTTCCGCGGTTCCATCGGCCAGAAAGTATTCAACAACCCGCGTGCCGCCTATGGCAACAATACTTTCCTGATCGGTACCAATGCTTTGAACGATCCGTTGGTTCATCAGCTCACAGAGTCTTCCCGTATCTGTTCCTACTACATCGAGAATGCTTCCTTCATGCGCCTCGACAACATGTCACTGGGTTATACGTTCAACACGAAGAAAATCGACTGGCTGGATAAAGCCCGTGTCTACGTGGCCGGACAGAACCTGTTCGTAATCACTGGCTATAAGGGTGTCGACCCGGAAGTAGAAATCTTCCGCGGAGAAATAACAGATGCGGATGCCGGTCTTTCCCCGGGTATCGAACACCGCCAGTTCTTCCCCAAATCAAGAACTTTCACTTTAGGCGTTAACTTAACATTCTAACTTACTAATTAAGCACATTCTTATGAAAAAGAAATCATTGATAATATCACTTGCCGGAGCAACTCTTCTCCTTTGCTCTATGCCCTCGTGTATGGATCTGGGCGAAACAGTGTACGATAAAGTGCAGGCCGACCATTTCGGCAAGAACGAAGCGGAAATAGCATCCATAGTCGGGCCGGTTTACAGGAGTCTGAACCAATATGTTCCTTACAACTTCATGGCATTGTCCGAATGCAGCGGCGATATGGCGATTGTCCCGACCCGCAAAGGGGGCGACTGGTACGACGGCGGACAATACCGCGAATTACACATGCACTCGTGGACAGCCAACACCAACCAGATAAAGAATTGCTGGAGCATGGCTACCAAGTCCATTTCTACCTGCAACCTGGTCTACAGCATCGTTGAAAGCAACACTTTCATCAGCGACGAACTGAAACAAAGAACATTGGCCGAGATTAGGGGCGTACGCGCCATCTGGTTCTACATTATGATGGATAACTGGGGGAATATTCCTCTTATCACCGACTTTAAAGACACCAGTCTCCCCACCGTGACACCGCGCAAGGAGGTCTACAATTTCATACTGAAAGAACTTACCGAGATTAAAGATGTCTTACGGGAGGATGTCAGTACGGCTTCTTACGGGAAATTCACCAAAGGAGCCGCCTATGCACTATTAGCTAAAATGTATCTGAATGCCGAAGCATGGGGTGTCGACGTCCCACGCTGGCAGGAAGCAGCAGATGCCTGCGATGTAGTAATGAAGCTCGGCTATACCCTCGAATCGGACTGGAAAGCCAATTTCGCAAGCAACAACGAGTCGTCTATGGAAACCATTTTCCCGATTTGTTTCAGTGCAAACGACCAGGATCTGAATGGGACTGATTATCGTAACCGCCTATTTGCCTGGACGCTGCATTACAAAGACAATCTGGTTCTCGGATTGAAAGTGACGGGTGATAACGGAGTTTGCGGACAGCCGGATTATGTAAAACTGTTCGACGATGCCGACATCCGTAAAAACGGATCTTTCCTGCTGGGTGAAATGATCGACCCGGCTACCGGGAAAGTGATCATCACGGCTCACGACCGTCCGTTGATCCACACGGCAGATGTAACGATCATCCCGGGAACCGAACGCGACGGCACCGCCTGGGGCGACGTAAACCAGGAAGATGGCGGCCGTGCCATCAAATGGCCTTTCGACAAATCGACGGTGGACGGTATAGAGAACGATTTTGCATTGTTCCGCCTGGCCGATATCTACCTGATGAAAGCCGAATGTCTGGTACGGATGGATAAGGACAACGGAGAAGCGACCCGCCTGGTCAATGAGATCCGCCAAAGAGGATTTGAGAATTCGGAACATAATTATGCGTCAGTCACACTCGATGAGATTGCCTTGGAACGTAAGCTTGAACTTGCCTGGGAATGCTACTCCCGTCAGGATTGCATCCGTTTCGGCACTTTCCAGAATGCCCGTTTCCTCAAACCGGAGACGAAAGGGGAAGATTACAGAAACCTGTTCCCTATCCCGCAGGATGCCTGGCAAACGAATCAAAATCTGAAACAGAATCCGGGCTATCCGGCATTCTGATAAAACAAAGACAACGCGGAACGTCTGAGAATCCAGACGTTCCGCGCTTCTAACAAATCAGATGGTTTATTTTCGTAAAAACGCGTGAACGACTATCTGACAGGCCGGTCTGAACCGACTTTAAAATTGCACGCATGATATACAAGGTGCTAAATATACCTCCTGCCGTTATGTTAGGTATTTGATACACAAAGACTGTGCATTTGCAAGGCATAACCATAGCTGCATCTCAAATATTTACTAATTTTGCCATCAATTGTAAATCATAAAACGAAACGTCATGAGTAAAGCCCCATTTATGCTGATTATATGTATGTTTATTGTACAATCAGCTTTTGCACAATCATATTCCCAATACTTCCGCTTGGAGAATCAGGATACCGTCAACTTCACCTTTACAGTAAGAAAGCCTGATATTAAAGCAATAGACTGTTATCCTCAACGGATTACCCAAATATCGAAAAAAGGAGACAACTATGAAATATCACTCACAATTATCAACCCTTATCTGGATGGAAGCAAACTGGCAAAAATGAAAGAAGCCAAATATGATAAATCACAGGAATACGACAGAGAGATCGCCAGATTTTTGCAATCTACTCCGTTGATAGATACACAAAACGAACACGTTAGGCAAATAGCTGATACGTTATTTAAAGATGACACGCAGACCTTTGTCATAATAGAGAAAGCCCTCAAGTTTGTCCACAGTTATTTGTCACCTTCCGATTCCATAGCCAAACAGATTGATGCAGGCACTTGCAGAACCGTAGATGTAAATACTGTTATTCAGACAAGGAAAGGTACTTGCAGCGAATATACAAACGTATTTACGGCTTTGATGCGTTACATGAATATACCGACTCGTTTTGCCGTAGGGTATTTCAATGTCCCCGAATGGAAAGCCGAAAGCACCCATGCCTGGCCTGAATGTTATATAGAAGGTGCTGGTTGGTGTACTGTCGATCCGACTTTCCCTTCGTATATCGGCCCGCATTTTGCTGAAATCAGGATGCGTTACGGAATAGATTACGAAGACTGCGACATCAAAACCCTGAGTGATGATATCGAACCAATTGAGTTTACAAAAAGATAAGCCATTGTGAAAGGTTAATTATACGATTATGAACACATCCATCCGCCCTTCGGGCTTATCCAATCTGTTGAGCAAGGTAGTGTGCCTCTTGCTTATTTTCATCTGTTGGAGTTGTACACAGAGCAGTGAAACTGAAAAATATCAGAAGAAAAGGGATAATATCGTTAATGTCAAAGACAAAATAAAAGAGATCGCGATAGATGATGTTCTGATCGGACGGATGGCTCAAACTAGGCTAATCGACAATTATCTGATTATAGGCGATTACAGATCACCGGACAAGCTCATACATATTTTCGATAAAAACGATTTCCATCACATAACCAGTGTTACTTATCAAGGACAGGGCCCCGGCGAAATAGCCAATATGGGACATATAGCGATCGATGAAGCTCATCGCAAATTTTATGTATCCGATCATGGCAAGCAAAAGATATTCAGCTACGATCTGGACAGTGTTCTAAACAATCCTTATTATGAACCGGCTGTCAAAGCGGATATGAACATAGGATTATTTCCCAGCGAATACAGATATTTCAATGATACGCTATGTATCGGCCGGATCATTCAACCGATAGGGTCTAATAATTTCAAGCCGATCGTCGGAAAATGGAATATGCTGACAGGAGAAATAAAGCTAATGAAATATGAGCATCCCGACATAAAAAAGAAACGCATGACGTCTGATGTTTCTTTCGAGCACGGGATATATGCCGAATGTTATTCAAATTACGACTTAATGACTATTTGCGATCTGGACGGAAATTTAAAATACAATATATACGGCCCCAAATGGGAGAATGAACCGGGCCCAACGCTCCACTACACAATGCAACCTGCTTTTTGCGGCAACAAGATCATCGCCGGCTATTCCGGAGAAGACGGCCGCGGAGAGGGTTCTTATCCAACAAAATTCATAGTCTTTGACCTCGCCGGAAACTATCTCCAGACCTTAGAAACAGGCTATAAGATTGCCGATTTCTGCTACGACAAAGAAAATAACCGTATCATCATGTGCATGAATGACGATATACAGTTCGGTTATTTGGATTTGGATCTGGATTGAATTGCAGAAGTACTTTTCTTCCCTCTCAGTTCAGGAACTCTTGTCTTGCTGAACTGAAATATTACGATATGTTGAAAATCATATAACAAATTAAAACATTTACTTTTAAATCCAACAACGATATCGTACCTTTGTTACGAACAACTGATAACTTAATATTATCATGCAAATAGTAAAATGGGAATATCTGTAGACTGGAAAAATATAAAAGATGGATTCAGAACTTTTGAAGAACTTGCCTATACTTATGTACAGGAAAAATATCCCAATTCTACATGGAAAAAGACTGGCGAAACACGCGATGGCAATAAAGATGCTGTAGCCTTAGTGTTTGGTTATCAACCTTATCCAGATAAGGAAGAGCAATGGTGGATGGAAGCAAAGTATTCCACTGAAAGTCTGATTATCAGTCGTTATAAACTTGATGCAACTATTGTAAGTGCTATTTTAAATGGTTCTGTCAGTCGGATTTTCTTTGTAACAAATATACTAATAAGTACAAAAACGATTATGGATATTCGTACAGCATTATACAATGCTTTAAATTGCAGAGATATCATATTTTGTACACGGTATACCTTGGAGCATTGGCTTGCAAATAATAATCGTATTTACCATAAATTTTTTAATATTGATGAGGAGTATAAACTAGTGCCGATAACCGGTTCAGAACTTTTTGCAACACAGGATATCAATTTTTATACTGTTGGTGGTAGTAGAGTATCTTTTAAGGAGCCTGTGCGTTCATTGTACATAGGTGAAAGCTACATAGGATATTTCAGTGTATTCAGTGATTCAAAAAGAATTGTAGCTCTTCGTGCTGCCCCTGGCATCAAAGGTTTAAAGCTTCTTTCAAAAAACAAGATTATATTAGAACCAGGAGAAAACCAGATAAAATTTCAGTTTGAGATAGGAAAAGAATATACACAAAACAAAAATGAACGCACTGTACCAATATTTACCATAGGTAAATTAAAAGTTCCGCCACTGCGCCCAATTATACCTACTGAAAATTTGAAAGGTACACTTACAATCTCTACTCAAATCAAAACACTGGAAGAGTTAGTAACGGGAATTAAAGATTTTATAAAAAAAAGTAGAACAGCTATCCATACTTTAGAGGGTATATCGGGAGCTGGAAAAAGTCATTTGATAGAACAACTTCTCAATCGCCATACAATTGATGAAAAAGAAGATTTATTTTTTGGTTCTTTTGTACAATCTACAGAGAAAAACGCTGAATTGTTTCTAAATATGATTCTTTTCTTTTTATTCCCTTATTTAGCTCCAGATGCAATAACAAAGGAATATATCCGTGGCTTAAACAACAAGAATATAAGTGATGCATTATTTGATCTTATTGAAAACAAAAATGATATCGAGTCGTTTATTGGGGCTTTAACTAATATTTGTGAGAATGATTTACTTATCCCTCAAGAAATATCAATAAACAGAAGATTTATTTTTCTCGACGATTTGCAAAAGTTGGATCAAGTAATCTCAAAATGTTTAGTATCATTTCTTACTTCAATCAACCAACGTAAACTTCCGGTTTTTATACTCCTCTCTGGACAGCCTTATTATTTTAACAACAGTCAGGAATTTAAATATTTAAAAGAGAATTGTGTTGTAAAACGACATATCTATGAAATAAGAATACATGATATTTTAGATTGCTTTTCATTTCATAAACTTGCCGAAGATGAAATAACGACTAAATGGCTACATGCACTTGAATTTAATGTAATTGAATTATTTATATTCTCTAAATATATTTGGGAAGAATCTCATTCGATAAAAAGTGTAGATGAACTAATGCTTTTGTGTAAAGCATTCCGCCGTAGTGGGATAATGGAGCAGCATTTATTGAGTAAGTTTAATGAGTTTTTCTTAACTAATCCGGACTGTAAAGAGCTGTGCAACCTGATATATTGGTCACACATCCCCTTTTCAATCCCTCCAGGATCGGAAAAGCACCAGATTGCCGAAAAGATTGTCAGAGTAGGCCTCGCTCGATATAACAGCGACGATGCTCTAATACCGCAGCATGATATATATGCAGAATGCTATCGAAGACATTTTTCATCTCCGCAATATGAGGAAGCAGATCTTACTACGGTTTATCCACTTAATATATTCACTTGTCTTGCAAATGTATACATACCTAGTAAACTAACAAAAAGTATTGAGTCAGTGCGGCAACTTATAAAAAGCAAGAATTTTAACACTGTACTTTTTATTTTGCAAAATCTGTTTGAAACTAGTTTAAAGCAGGAATTAAAGCAAAAACTACCTGAAGAACAATACTATGAACTATATCTGATGTATGCTTTAGCGGCAAATCAACAAAGCCTGACGGCAAATTGTAGGGCACTTTTTGATGAACTTATAAATGAAATTTATCATAGTGAAAATAGCAATATTCAGCATATTTGCTTGCAAGCTATGTGGGAGCTTGCTTTGTTACATTATGAAAATATGAGTTATAAAATAGCATTAGCAAAACTTGATATGATGATGCTATTGATAAAGAAACTTCAAAGAAGTGCTGTATTGCCGTCTAAAATGCTAAAATGCCTGCACTATCATGACGCAATGGTGGCTGATACGCTGATAAAAGCGAATAAAAACGAAGCTACGTATCAGCTTTATTTAAAGCGCTCTGCAGAGATGAAGGATAATGGCTTTGATTATCGTTATCTGAGTTTCACAATAAGGTATGCACTTACACGATGTACCAAAGATATGCCCCAATGTATAGAAATGATAGAAAAAAGTATGATAGAACTTGCCGAAAGGTATGGTGTTAATGATAAGCATTATAACTGGTGTGGATTTCATCTAAACTTTTTTAGAATGATTTATGAAGAACGTCATGAATTATTAAAAGACGTATTAGACTATCATTTGAAAATGAAAAAAAATCATTATAGTAATTATAGACACAGGTTGAGTATACTTGCCATGTATTACTATAGTATAAATGATGAAATGAATGGCAATAAATATTTACTAAAAGAAAGTATATTTAGCCGTGAACTATGTGCAAGGCAAAGAGCCTTTCATTATATGGCACTGGCCTTGCACGAAGCTGTTTATGGAAGTCAGAGCGAAGCATATAATTATTTAAAAGATGCCGATCAACTTTTATCCGAACTGCCCGACTACAAAGTAATTGTAATACATAATATGAATATAATCAAAAGCGGGTGCTTTTCCAGCACCTATATTTGTTTCTGGTTTGGTAGTGAGCTAACAGTTCCCTACTATTATATTGACCCACGTTGTTCTTGGTAACAATCAATATAAAGTTGTATCTGTAATGTTTGGTTGTATATGCTGTCTAATTTCTTCAGCTGTGGCATAAGCAAAATACTCATCTGTTGTTATTAATGATGTAAATGCTTGTAACACTTTTCTGAGGAAAAATTTCTTTCGTTCCTCAGAATGTTCATATTCAAATATTTGCTTAATAATTATGTTCATATAACTTTCGCATAATCGGTAGTAATCTAATTGATATGTTGCGAATTTATTCTCCTCAACAAAATATTTTCTCATTCTTAAATAACATTCCTTAAAGTCAAGAATATGTTTTTCGCTGAAAGATTGAATGATCGAATCGGAGCGTCGGTAATGATGATACGCAGCATGAGGAACACATACTATTTTCTCAGCACGAAGAAATGTATAAACGCAAAATAAAACACCCTGAAAATAAATACCTTCCTCAAATCTCGCTTTGGAGGCATCAAGAAAGCTTTTCCTGAATACTTTATTCCAACAAGCTCTATGGAGTTTAATCCCCATTTCATATTGTCCGCTTAATATTCGCAACGCCATTTCAGACGAAAAAGTGTAAAACTGATTAAAATAACATAAATACTCTGGTTGTCCTCTAAATCCATCGCGTTCTCTTATTACTGAAAAAATTCCGATATCTGCATCAGTCTTCTCCATATGGGCAATGCTTTTTTCATATAAATCCAAATCAACCCAGTCATCACTATCGCAAAATGCAATAAATTTCCCTTTTGCTCGACAAAGCCCTATATTTCTTGCAGCTCCAGGTCCAACCGAATATTCATTCCGTATATAAATCAAATTTTCTTTATTTCCATAAGAATCTATAATCGAAGTTAGATCATTCGTAGAGCCGTCATCCACTACAATAACTTCGATTTTCTGTAAAGTTTGAAAAAGTAGGGAGTCAATACATTTCTTCAGATAGTCTGAAGTATTATATGCCGGTATAATTATGCTAAGTATTATATTTTTCATCGTTTTCAATCATTTCCTTCCAGTTAATATTATATTGTTTTGTTACAGATGACAGATAAAAATCATTTCTGTTCTGAAGTTTATTCACTAGAAAAAGTCCTTCTTTTGCGACTTCTTTGATACTTTTCGGATGCTGAGGTTTGTGTGCAACAACAATTACAGGAGTATTATTTAGTACCTGCATACACTTCAACCAGATATCATCTGAATACAAACATAACCTAAGAATGTTTTCTGCATTAAAAAGTTCAGGATGCATACAATATGGAGGATATAAAACACCTCCTACTCCTGTTGCCATTATCTGTATTGATGGTGTCCCTGTTACTGAAGTTTCCCAGTCCCATTGTTGATAGGGAAGCAGACTGCCATCTTGGTTCATCCGGATTTTATGAGCTCGTCCTGTAATAACAGCTTCGGGAAATTGTTGGTGGGTTTCAACTAATAATTTTAAAAGATATGGAGGATATATGGCATCGTCATCGAAAGTTATAATGATATCGTCTGGATATTCGCGCATAGCATGAAAATACTTATTATGTGGCTTATAGTCATCTGTAAAATATTTTACCTCAAGCCCCTTATCTTGAAACGATTTTATATTCTCAGCTATTTTTTCACCCTCATGCAGATACAATACAACTCTATCTGGTTGATATTGCTGAAGAAAAAGACTATCCAAACAAAGATGAAGAGTTGCTAGTCTTTTTTGATGGCTTGTTAGGGAAACAATTACAGACATATAATATTAAGTTATCAGTTGTTCACCCTCCTACTTTCTACCTGATAATTAGCTTTATATATGTTATTCACGTTACTTCGCAGCATTATTAAATTTTATGATGAATATGGAAATACAAACAGCTGACTCAAAAGGAGCAAAAAAGGTAAGTAGCGCTCTATCTGACTTCATATTTCACTGCCAATATGAAAAAGCATTGAGCAAGAAAACTATAACAGCTTATCAAATTGACCTGGAACAATTAAAAGACTTTCTCTATGAAGTATACTCCATAGAAGTGATGGAATCTGTCTCAAAAGATATGATAAAAGCCTATCTACAAAAGATTTCAGACTTCAAGCCCAAGACCATAAAGCGAAAAATCGCATCATCAAAAGCATTTTTCTCTTTCTATGAATTTGAGAATGACACATTTATCAATCCTTTCCGAAAAATAAAAATACAGATGAAGGAACCTTACATTTTACCGACTGTCATGTGCAGTAACGAAATAAAACTGATATTGGAATATTTATATAAAGAACGAATGAAAGAAGCCAACCATGACAGTTATACATATAAAGCTAAAACCCGGAATATCGCAATAATTGAATTACTATTTGCCACAGGTGTCCGAGTCTCTGAACTATGTCAGCTTCAATGGAATGATATTGATTTGACACAAGGTACAATTAAAGTATACGGGAAAGGAAGTAGAGAACGGATAATACAAATTTGTTCCAAGGGGATAATTACAATTATGAAAGAGTATTATAAACAAACTCAACCTACAACGTCATTTTTCACGAATAGGCTTGGCCATGAAATATCACCCCAATCGGTAAGGCAGCTTGTAAAAAGATGCATTAAAGAACTTAATCTATCAAAACATATCACGCCACACACTTTTCGCCACACTTTTGCCACATTATTATTAGAAGAAGATGTAGATATCAAGTATATTCAAAGCCTATTAGGGCATAGCAGTATTGTTACCACCCAAATTTACACACACGTCAATTCCAATAAACAGAAAAAGATTCTACACAACAAACATCCAAGGAACAAAATAGAAATCAAAATATGATACATCATGTTAAGTAAGCCAAAACGGATAAGATTGCCGATTTCTGCTACGACAAAGAAAATAACCGTATTATCATGTGCATGAATGACGATATACAGTTCGGTTATCTGGATTTGGATTGAATTTTAGGAATACTTTGAATATATTTACAACAAACAGAGGTTATTTTTTATAATAGCCTCCTGTTTTACGAGAGCCTCTATATTCTATTAGTCCTTTCTCTTTCAGCGATTTGATATAGCGTTCTGTTGTAGCAATACCTTTATTTATGTGCTTGGATATATCTTTTACTTTAGGTTGTGAATTTTTTTCCAAAAAAGATAGAATGAGAGTTTCAATCTCATTTATTCCCTCATTTATTCCCTCATTTATTCCCTCATTTATTCCCTCATTATAGGATCGTCTAATAATCGAGATGAACTGCAAGCCATCTAAATCATTGACAAATTTTAAATCGGGCTCTTCTTTGAGTGCACGTATAATACCTGAACCTAAGCCACGATAAGGCATTGTCTTTGCACAAAAATTAGCAATAAACGGATTACGAACAACTGCATTCCCAAACTTTATGTTCTCCACAGTCAGTCCATCGGGAAGGCATCCCGGGCTAATAATCTCTATACGATCATCAAAAATTAGTAGCCTCACTGGGGCATTCTTTGTATAATCACGATGCACAAGTGCATTTTGGAGTATTTCTTCTAATGCAATTTCTGAAACTTCGAGCTTACCAATTGAATTAAAACCCTGCCCAGCTTGGATATTACGCAGATTAGCTTTAAAGAAAGACATTCCTCTTTCAAAAAGTTCAGGCAAAGTACCTGAAATATCTTTGCTATCTCTATAATTAATTCCAGCCATATCAATACCCCAAAACGCAACAGCTTTTAGAACAAACGTTGGGCGGTATTGCTGAGGATATTTCCCAAAAAACAACAAGCCCGCCAAAGTCATTTTACCGTCTCTTATTATATTTAGATTTTGTAGCAATTCCAAATAAGGAATTCCAAATGTATCTATTTCACGTCCATATTCTTTTCGCACAAAATCATCCAATACGCTACTATTAATATCTTTATCTGATGTAAAAGGAATAGGTTGCTCGTCGGCGTACATCATACCCGAACATTGAAATAAACGAACTATTTCACTATTCTCCATCACCTTACGCTTGTCCGCCCCTTGCTTTGTCCAAATAACTCCACTCAAATCTTTATATGGTTTATTGTCTCCTTCGTCTATATGGGCAACAAGGATAGATCGATCTTCTATTATTACAGTTTCTGTTTGTATGTAAATTACTGGACGTAATAAGTTTGTGGCAACATTAGCCAACATTGAATTGATTTGTTGTATCTCTTGATAAGACAGTCCTACCACTTCGCCTGTTTTGTCTTTGATCCCAAACAAGATCATACCTCCACGTGCATTAGACATAGCAACCATTTCAGCAGCAATACTGTCCTGATTTGAGAAACGTTCTTTGAATTGTACTGTACTAGTTTCTCCACATCTTACAAGGAGTTGTAATTCTTTACTATTCATATTCTTATCTTGTTTGTGACAGACACACAAATGTAGAACAAAAAATGAGGAATAGAAAATATCAAAACTATAAGATTGCCGATTTCTGCTACGACAAAGAAAATAACCGCATTATCATGTGCATGAATGACGATATACAGTTCGGTTATCTGGATCTAAATAGTTACTACCAGATAAGCTAACCGATATCCTGACAACCCGACCTATTCCGATTTTGTGTTTTGGGCTGATAGTAACTTCCGTTATGGGGTAGGCTCGACAGGGGCTGTTACTGAAGAGGGATTTGAAACATCTATGATCAAAACCCCACGAATCGTTTTCACACCCGGCTCTGCCTTGCGTAAAGCCCGTAAGGAGACCGATTTCAAAAAAGCAGGAGTCGTAACAACAGAGAGCAAACCGGGAGGCGAGGATGACAGACCGGTGATCGAATAGGCTGTAAAATAGACAGAAAATCTCATAATAATTCAGATATTTCTTCATTGAAAAGTCCCGGGTTAGATCCTGGGACTTTTTTATTATGGATCTCAGATCGGGTCTTTTATTTAAATAACGAGACATGATACAAGCTATTGGATTTGCAAGAATAAAAAAGGACATAGTATCTGTACAGCAGAAAGGTAAAAATAAAAATCATTCCGGTTAATTTGTTTTTACACAAGAACTTCAATATTTTTGTTGAGAATCACATTTACTCTGGTTTGGAGGTAAAATTATTCTAATACATTTTCATGAGTTCGTTTTCAAATTTGCGTTCGATATATATCAAACGAATAAAACACATATATGTTCTTTTCGTTTGACAATTGAGTTTCTTTTGTTTAATAATTATGAAACGAAAATTTGTAAGGAGACTTTTTTCCCGCACCTTACCAATCAATAATACTACACTTCTTTATCCTCTATCCGTTCTATTCGTATTTCCATCTCATCCTTTCCCTTGATTTGGTATCCTTTAGCCCGTATAGTTTCAATACTCAAAACGGGGATAGCCTGGTTCAAATCTTTCCGCAAACGAAACACTAACTGTTCCACTGTTTTTTTATCGGCATCAACATCTCCATCCCCAAGAGTTTGATAGAGAGATTCATACGATTGAAAAAGGTCTTTTCCCTGCAACAAAGAATAAAACAACTCAAAGACTCTAGGAGCAAGTTGTATCGTTTGATCACCATACATCAAAGAACATAGTCTTTCGTCATACCGAACAACATTATCAATTGGTAGCAAAGGCAACTCCAATGATTCCTCCAACGATTCTACCTCAGGTTCTGCCACAAGTTCTGTCTCAGGTTCTGTTAGCAGTTCTACCTTTTGCCCAACAGGTTCAACAGGTAAAACCAGCTCTGTTTCCATGGGCTGTTCATTTTCAGAAACAAATTGATCCGGATATTTTGAAGACTTATTGTTCTGTCTTCTTTTTACTATCAATATTCCCAAAATCACAAGGGCTATAGACAACACAATATAATAAGATGTCCCCCACACCAAGTTTTCTATCCAACCACCCTTAACATATCCTTCCAAAAGAATAATATCCTGAATATCTACTTTGTATGTCAACTTCAAGTAATCATGTAAGACTTTCACATCCTCTTGGCCGTAAAATGTCTTTTTATCTGTATCATTATTATAAAGTGATACTGCCGTTTTATACTCCAGCCCATTCCCTCTCAACTTTAACTGAAAAAGACTATCCAACTTTTCCAGTTTTACAGGGTTCTTGAGTGACAAATACTGCTGATCAGCCAGAAAATCTCTTTCATCAGGAGTATAAGGTTTAATACTATCCTTTTTAAAATGCAAAGTCTGACCTTCAGTTATTATTTTAATATCAGGGGAAGCTGTCGGAACAAATATATATTTCGTCTTTACTTTGGCTTCTCTCATCCTGTTCGTGCGATCTTCCCATAAAGTCTGCTTCCAGATTTCAGTCACTTGGGTTCGCAAACTACAAGAATACCAATATCCTCCACTTATAAAGATAAGCCAAACCACAAAAATCCCCATTAACCCATATAATGAACCATTCTTCATTTTCACATTCTATTTGACTGCAAAAATAGAAAAGAACCGTTCAAAAAGAGATAAAACGAATAAATAAATGCCTTTATAAGCATAATATAGGAGATTTATAAGAGAATTATAGGAGTTCATCCGAAAAAGACTCTCTATTTTTGCATCAACAAACACGTAATACAAATATGGAGAAAAAACTAAAATTAGTAGGATTTGTAACTTGCCTGATCGCTGGTTGTTATTTTGGGTCCACCCCAAAAAACGATTTACCGTCTCTATTATTAGAAAATGTGGAAGCATTGGCTTACGGTGAACATGGAGATGGAGCCAAATGTTATGGCGATGGCTCTGTAGACTGTGACGGAGATTGGGTCGAAATGAGAATTGAAGGATTAAGCCTCGAATAAACAATGAAGCATCTCCTATATATATTAATAGGTATTAGCTGCCTGGGCGCCTGCACGAGCTCTCCGGATTCGCACTTCCCGAGATACTCAGACTTTACCGAAACCAAGGCGCTCAGTGCACAGGTTATCAACCTGGATACTATCCTGTTCCGTTATCCATTCCGGGTAACGGTCAGAGATAGTATTGCCGTTGTAATGGATCTGCATAATATAGATCATTATTTACATGCGTTTACCTATCCGGCGTGGAAACATATTGCTTCATTCGGCAGACGTGGAGAAGCCCCGGAGGAGATGCTATCAGCAGCGAACATTCAATTTAACTCCTTAGATTCTTTATGGGCTCTCGATCCCAATAAGATGGAGATTACCCGCTGGAAAATATCTCCTTCTACCGGTTCTGCGGAACGGGTAGAGGAGATTAAACTAGACAAAAAACTTGTCCGTTCTTTAGACTTTCGCACGATGGAATCGGGCTTTTTGATTCCTGACTATATGGGAGAGCATCGTTTTTGGGAAGTAAACAAGAATGGTAAAGCGACCAAAAGTAATGGTACAATCCCTAGTGAAATTGTCAATAAAGAGACATCACGCCCGGCATTGGCACAGGCATGGCGAAGTTTTATGGACTATAATCCCGACAATGGTGTCTTAGCTATGGCTACCCAGTTAGGAGAAACAATCGAAATTTATAACTTAAATGACAATACACATAAAGTCCTGTATGGTCCGGCAGGAGAACCTGAGTTTCAAACGGGTAAAGACGGTTCGGGTATACCTAGCGGAATTATGGGGTTTAGTGACATAAAAGTAACAAACAAACATATCTACGCTGTATTTCAGGGTATTAAATTCAAAGACAAGCTAGCCACCTATCAGCGTGGAGAACGGCCGGAAGACGGAGGAAGATTCATCTACGTTTTCGACCTGCAAGGGAACCCGGTTTGCAAATACACCCTTGATCATGCTATATACGGCATCGACATAAACGAAGAAACGAATACGATCGTCGCAACCGAAGTGAAAAGCGATGATCCAATTATAGAATTCAAAATTTAAAGAACAAGATGAAAACTTTAAATCTGATCATACTAGTATTATTACCGATCTTCTTCTCCTGTAAAAATGAACAGAAAGAAAAGGAAACACGGATTGTACAACTTGTCAACGAATGGCAAGGGAAACAAATTGTGTTTCCAGAAAGCATAACCTTCACACGTTATCTGACAGATACAACTGACTATCAGATTCCAAATTCGGAATATAAGGTATTGATATATGTAGACTCTATCGGCTGCACCAGCTGTAAACTACAACTACCTAAGTGGAAAGAACTGATTGAATATACAGATTCCGTAACACAAGGGAAAATTCCTTTCCTCTTTTTCTTCCACTCAAAGGATTACAAAGAAATACGTTATTTGCTGAAACGTGATGGCTTTGACCGCCCTGTGTGTATCGATATGGACGATCGGCTGAACAAACTGAACAAGTTCCCGGCTGATATGACTTTCCAAACTTTCTTGCTAGACAAAAATAATAAAGTAGCAGCTTTAGGAAATCCGGTACACAACACAGCCATAAAAGACCTCTATCTAAAACAAATAACCGGAAAAGAAAGTCAGACTAAAAATATGTTGAAAACAACTGCTGAAGCTATACAAACAGAGATAGACTTCGGCACATTCGACAAATCAGAAATAAAAGAGGCTACCTTCGAAATAAAAAACACCGGGGACAATCCTCTCGTAATAGTGGACGTAAGTACCACCTGCGGCTGTACAGCAGCCACCTATGATAAACGACCAGCAAAATCCGGAGAAACTCTCCGAGTAGGAATTAAGATGACACCGAAAGACACAGGATTTTTCGATGAAGTCGTAACGATCAAGTACAATAGTATTAACAACCAACCTATCAAGGGTAGGATAAAGGGGAATGTTCGGTGATCGAACAAAAGGGAGTTTGCTGCACGACCTCAAAATTGTACAAGCAAACTCCCAGGGACCCCGAAAAGGAGGTGTATGATGGTAATATAACCGACAGAACAAAATGGTACAGGTGCCATTCGGCTATCTAATCTGAAAAACAGTAGGCAAAGATAGAAAATAACCCGATCAAATAAAGTTTTAAAATAAACAATTAAACAGATACGAATATGAAAAAGTTATTTGGTATCATTGCTATAGCAGCTATCGCAGCAGCAGGCTGGAATTACGGCCTGAGTCAAAACGAGGTGGAACTGTCAGACTTGGCACTGGCTAATGTGGAAGCGTTGGCTAGATACGAAATCGAAGTAGGAGTACCTTGCATTATATCAACTGCAACGTGCTACGAAATTAATGATGATTTAGGTCATACTATTATACCTGGATACAAATAATAATTATCCTGATTAAATTATTATTACTTCAATTCCTAAGAGGAGTTACGAGAAACTCCTCTTAGGACTAATACAATATATATGAAAATCAATGATATTTTAATAGTCATCCTATTCTTTATGTTTCTTTTATCGTGTGAACATAAAGAAACTGATCCAAAAAATCATTTTAAACATGCATTTAATATAAAGGCTAAAAAACTCAATGTCAATACTTACAAATTAAATTCTTTTGGTAGGATGATTCCATTTGAAGATCATCAATGTATAATTAAAGAGAACTACTTAGGGCAATCTCTTTTAGATAAAATTTATTATACAAAAGATAGCCTTCAATCATTTGCACAACTAGGAGAAGGACCAGATGAGAGTATTATGCCACGTTTAATGCAGAAGAAAGATAAGTCAAGCATTAACATATTCGATTTGCAAAAAAAACAAATAGTAACAAAAGATTTATCAAAAAACATTTCAGATATAACAAAATTGAAATGTATGCCTCTTTCGATAATACAAACAAAATATGGATATATAGTTTCAGGTCTTTTGGATAAAAATGAAAATGATAATAATAGATATGCAATATTAAACAATGAAGGGGAATTTATAAAATCTTTTGGGGGCTTTCCTAAAGATGGAAATGAATCTGGAATTAAAAGTAAAACACTTGCTTATCAAGGTTGGATAGTTTATAATCCATTATTAGATAGGTTTGCATCAGTAACATCATCGGGAGCCATATTTGAATTATATCAAGTAAACGCAACTCCTAATCTTATAAAAAGTTATCACGATATATATCCTATATATATAAACGACAGTAGTCCTGGGATTAATAGCATTAAACACGGACAAGAAAATGTTATTGGTTATACAGATATATATGCAACCGACAAATACATCTATACTTTATATTCTGGAAAAAAATTAGCGCAACACAATAATGAAGGAATGATGGATGCTATGCTAAGTAATAATATTCTTATATACAATTGGAACGGAGAGTGTGTATGTAGACTATTTTCCGATAAAAAACTATTTAACATTTGTATAACAGATGATGATAAAGAATTAATTGCAATAGGATGGGAAAAAGATTTCTGCCTATATTCTTTCAACTTATCGAAAGTTCTCTGATTTCATTTAGCAAAAAAAGAAATTACATTTAAAAACAATAAACAATTTAACACCATGAGCAACAAACTCCAAGGCTGGTTAGCCCCTAACACACTGACAGAAGACACGAACGATCGTATTTTAGTTCTTAACTCCGCCGGCACAGTAGATAACGAACAACTCTACGAAGACATGCGCGAAGAAGATACCGGTTTGCGTCGGGAAACACTCGTTCACGTAGTAACTCTCTACGAACGCATCGTGGCACGTGCTTTGATGAACGGACACAATGTCAACACCGGATTGTTCTACGCCGTTCCCCGCTTCATCGGGCCGATCGAAGAAGGACAATGGAATCCGGCAAAAAACGACATCTATGTTTCATTCACTCAAAACCGCGTCCTGCGTGAAGAGATACGAAACACCAAAGTTGAAATCCTGGGCGAAAAAGCCGACGCTATTTATATCACCGGCGTTCAGGATTGCAGTAACAACGTAAAAGACGGACATATCACGCCGGGACGTAACTTCCGCATCACCGGTTCGCGCATCCGTATCGAGGGAACAGATGAAAATGTCGGCATCTCCTTCCGCAGCCTGACAGACGACGCGGTGACGAAAGTTACTCCCGACATGTTCGGCACAAACAATCCTTCGGAACTGATATTCATTGCTCCGACGGGCCTGGCTGACGGAGAATATGAAATGACGCTGACAACACAATACTCCGGGAATACTCAGCGTATCCTGAAAACGGCGCGCAGTGTCAGCCGTATTGTGTACGTTGGTACCAACAAGGGAGAAGAAGGGGAAGACGACCGTCCCGTAATTGAATAAAAGAGGCATTTTTGTTTACCAACCCAAACAAGGCCTGTTTAGGCACCGCAAACAGAGGTGTTTAGGGATGGCAAACAACGGTGTTTGAGGATCACAAACAGGAGAGGTAAGTTCAAAGAACAAAAGGGAGTCTGCCTATAGGTTGACAACTGTTACGGCAAACTCCCCGACTGCTCTCCTAAAAAGGAAAGGAGGTATATCAAAATCATTTAAGATCAACAACCAGAATGATATCGGTATCAACTGATACTTGTATCTTTCGAATATCTAAACTGAATAAGAGTAGGCAAAGGTAAAAAATAAACTAACTTATAATTCAATAAAAGAAAAAGAACATGAAGAAAAAAATCTTCGGGGTAGCTATTATCGCTGCTATGGCTGTTGCAGCAAGCTGGAGTTTCAGCCAAAGTCAAAATAATAAAAATAATATTAGCCTTATATCCACAGACATAGAGTCAATGGCTGCATGTGAAAGTATTGGCTGGTGGGATAATGATGGTAATTGTGTTAAGAATGATGCTGGGACCTATTTCTGCAAATCAGATTCTTGGCCAGCACTAACGGATTGTGAACAATAACATCCTGATTTTATGAAAAATAATGGAGAATCGAAATCTTTTAGGAATGATGGAGATTCTTCATTATTCTCACTATTAAACTAATTATATAAGAGGGAAATAGCATGAAAAAAGTTGCAATATTGTTACTATCTTTATTGTTCTTCAATTCTTGTGAAAAAAAAATTATTCAGGTAAAAAATGAAGGAACTGTTGCTGCTGATTCAACATTGTTTTGCCGACAGGACTCAACAATAAAAATACAGATAGGAGACCATTTAATACCTAAGCCATTAGTTTCACAATTTGTAGAAAACGAGAAAGGAAATATATTTTATGTTATACTGGATGAAAATACGTTACATTGGTTTGATGTAAAGACAAACGAATTATTACGAACAAACAAAATAAATAATTGTGGTAATCTGAATAATTATTCTGGATTCCTTTGCAAAGGAGACACCACTTTTGTGTATAATTATAAACAGAAAATGGTATATATGTTAGATCCTTCATTCAAAACAATCAAACATTGGAGTGTTATAAATGGAGAGAGTCATAAAAACACTTTCGATCCGGAAGCTTTAACAGATTCTCCCATTTTGTATTTCCAAGACAGAATCATATTGTCAGGAACCAAATTAGGACTATTTAAGAAAGACGAAAAAGAACATCCAGTCAGTTGTAATATCAACATATCGAATAACAAGATTATATATGGGATAAATTATCCCGATCAATATGTAGAGGGTGATTTCGGAGGAGTTTATTTTAACACAATCTATCACGCTTTGGGTGACGACAATAATTGCCTCTACAGTTTTCCTGCCGATCATTATGTTTATTCTTATTCAACGGATTTCTCCACATATCGGAAATTTTATATGGGAAGCCGTTATACTCCAACGATTAATTCATCTGATTGCAATTCTCTGGAATTGATGAAAGACAAAGATTTAAGAATAAAGTATTTCATCAGTCAACATTCTTATTCGAATCTGTTGTATGACCAATATAGAAAAGTTTATTATCGGATAGCCCAGCATCCTTTGACTGGATGGGAACGGGGAGCATTTCTTAAACCTTTTTCAATTATAGTCATGGATATCAATGGGAACTTGATTTCTGAAACTCCCATCCAAAAAAATTATAAGGAATTGAATTTACACAATATGCATGTAACTAAAGATGGATTATTGATACAAATGAATACTCTAGATGAAAATGTTATCGAATTTGCTATCTACAAATTATTATCCAATGAAAAATAAAATTTATTTGCTGTTATTATTATGCATTATTGTTATCTCTTGCAAAGAAAAAGACAAGACAACAAATGAGGTAACAAAGTTTTATCAAGAAAAAGGAATATCCTTTGATAAAGAATTGGAATATTGCATAATATTACCAGAAGTTGGCTGTATAGGATGTATTGCCTCAGGTGTAGGCTTCTTCTTAAACAACAAAGACTTTTTTTTGAAGACACAGAAAAAAAATTTTATTGTTTTTACGGCAGTAAACTCAAAAAAGCAATTGTTTCGCACATTAGAACTAACTTCTCTAGCGGATTTCAATTGTTATTTAGATTTGGAAAACAATTATTTAGTCGGTGGAAATAATTCAATATACCCCTTAGTACTGCATTTGAAGAATGGAAAAATCATAAAAGCAGAATATCAATCACCGTATTCAGAAAATATATTGGAACAATTAGAAAAAGATTTAACGAAATGAAAAATAAAATCACATATTTAGTATTCCTGCTTTGGGGAATGTTATGCGCATGTACCGATAGTAGTTTTATAAAGCAAGGGAATGTCCTCAACCTTGAAATGGCAATGCATACAGAAAAGCAGATTGTATTGAGCGACTTGTGTGATTCTTTAGAATGCATTCCTCTGGAAACCAATGATTCTTCATTGCTTGGAAACAGAGCTTATTTATCTTATGCGGATGAACAAAATTTATTTATAATGTCCAATAATGTATTATACCGTTTTAGCTCGAACGGAGATTTTCTGAACAAGATCGGTCGGCGCGGAAATGCTCCCGGTGAATATAATAGGGCATATTCTATTTCAGCGGACAAAGAGCGCAAATGTTTCTTGTATTATATAGGACAGAATAAAATACAGTTTTGGGGATATGACGGAGAATTCATGAAAGAGATTAAGCTACAAGATGATGGAGAATTGACGGCCGTCAATATTTTGGGGCAAGATCAAATAATAGCCGAAAGCAGAACCTATTCGGACAATGGGTTAAAGATAGATATAGATATTTTCAACCAAGAAGGAGAACTGTTGAAAAAAATTCCAATCTGTGAAGACGAACAAACGGTAAGTCGGAGCATGCATACGGTTCCCATTCTGTATCATGCGAGGGACACCATAAAATACAAAGATATTAATGGTGATATTCTATACTCATTCAGTAAAAATTCTTATGATCGCGAATGGGTTTTAAATTTAGGAGGTTATGCTCCTTCAAGGGAAGTTCTGGAAAATGTAGCTCAAAAAGAAGCTCTGATGAGAGATTTTGCGCAATTGGTCGATATAAAGGAAACGAAAAAACAATTCTATTTTCTGATTGTGCATGACAACACTCTCAGGGGGATTATTGCAAATAAAGAAACGGGACATTTGGAATACAATCAGGTTATAAATATTCCACAAATGGGTGGAGGTTTGAAAAATGACTATATAGACAAATCCTGTTTTTGGCCGTCATTCGTCAGCGATTCTGATGAGATGTATTGTTTGCTCCCTGTCGAAAAAATGACGACTAAAGGAAAGCAGGATGTGGAAAGGCACACATCCTCTACGGTCAACTTATTAGAAGAGTCGAACCCGATAGTACTCAAAGTGTATACCTCTCCTATTAGGTCGGCATCTGAATTGTAGGTATATTGTAACAAACAGCAAAAGAGCCATGAAACAGTCATTGCCGCTAAATATTATTCTTATCTTGACTTTTTTCTTGACAGCATGTACTTCTCCGAACGATAAACGCCTGGAGCAAGCTTTACAATTTGCCAGGGATAACCGTAATGAATTGGAAAAAGTACTGAAACATTATAAAAATGACACTTTAAAACTGAAGGCTGCCCAATTTCTTATAATGAATATGCCAGGTCATACAGGATACGATCCTGCCATCATTCCCGTTTTACAGCCTGTTTACAAAAAACATGTAGCCATATCTGAAAAATACGATTGGAAACGACCGGACGGCTGGCGAAAAGAGGTCAACGAACTGTGGAATGAAGAAAGGATGAAAATAGATTTATACAAATATTCAAACAAACAGGATATACAAACCATCAAAGCCGATAGGTTGATAAAAGAGATCGATCTGGTGTTCAAGGCATGGAAAGAAAATACTTATACAAAAGATGCTCCTTTTGATGAGTTCTGCAAGTATATCCTACCCTATCGCTTCAGTGACAAATTTTGTTTCGATAATAACCGGGAGTTTTTTTATAACCAACATCACGGAATATTCAATGATACATCGAAAGATTTCAAGGAGATTACAGATTCACTACACTTTATATATAGCGACATCATGAACAGTGTCGGCTATGCTGCCTCCATGCCGATATGCGATATTGCCAGTTATAAACTGATTAAAAGAGGGACATGCGATATCCAGACCCAATTCAATGCACACCTTATGTCTGCTTTGGGAATGGCTGTCACTATAGATTTTGTACCCACGTGGGGGAATCGGACAGAAGGCCACAGTTGGAATACACTAATCGTTGATGGGAAAGCATATCCTTTCGAACCATTTTGGGATAACGAAAGATGGAAGTATGACAAACTTTACAACAACAAATCATTTGATTTGAGAGCAGGGAAATTCAGACTTCCCAAAGTGTTCCGCAAATCGTTTGAATATTACCTGGACGGTCCTATGAGTGACAAGGGCGAAAATAACAACAACATTCCCGGATTATTTAAAAACCCTTGGATACGGGATGTCTCATCCGAATACTTTCAAACGTCCGACATTACGGTTGATATATCGGAAACCATTCCTGATAAAACCGGTTATTGTTATTTGTGTGTTTACAATGCACAAAATATGACTTGGAATCCTGTCCAATGGGGGAAAATAAATAAGAAAAAGGCGACATTTAAAGGAATGGGACGCGATATTGTTTATTTACCGGCTTTTTTCCGAAACGACGCTATTATACCCGCCGCCCCGGCATTCATTCTTGATAAAGACGGTAATTACAAACAGCTAAAACATAACCGGAATGAAAAAGAAAATATCACAGTCAATACAACGACTCCTTTAAGCACGCGATTCATAAAAACGCTTGCCGGAGCTCATTTGATCGGATGCAATAATTCAGGCAATGAAGAACGATTGGATACTTTATATACATTAACCGATTCAATAGATGTCAGCTACAATTATATCACGCCCCATACCTCAAAAAAATATCGGAAGATTCGTCTGGCTTTGCCACAAAATACCATTGCCATAAGTGAAATTACTTTCTATGAAAGACATGACAATCAATTAAAAGAAATACCCAATGTCAAAGTAACCGCAAACATAAAAAAAGATTCGATCAAAGAACTTCATAAAATCGTAGATGGCCTATTCGGAACCGGATTTTTGGGATCTTTCGATTGCAAAGACAAAAAAGACAGAGATATATTATTCGATTTAGGCAAAGAAATAGAAGTATCTGCCATATCGATCATTCCTAAGTCAGGAATACAGGTAAATAACAATGAAAACTTTACATTGTACTATTGGGACAATGAATGGAAACCGGAAAAAACCGGAAAAGGAGATCAGGAATGCATCACTTTCCACAATATCCCTTCCGATGCTTTATATCTCATAAAATCTACTAAACCAGTGGATTCTTATTATGCAGAAAGAATATTTACATATAAAAAAGGGAGGATATACTGGTGGTAATTATAGACTTACATAAAAAGAACTTAAAAAGACATTTACTAACATGGACTAATCGGGCTGTAGACGGTATGTTCTGGTTATGCCTGCTAGCTGTTGCTTGGTTTATGACACAAGTGTTTTTGTTAGCTTCCTTCAAAATCCCCAGCAACTCGATGGAAGCAGAATTGACTACCGGAGATAATGTATTGGTTTGGAAACCGGCAATCGGTCCACGTATTTTCAACCTGTTTGCTTCCATGCGAAATGAGCAAACAGAGATTTACAGAATCCCCGGCTTCAAAAAGATCAAACGAAATGATATTCTGGTTTTCAATTTTCCCCATCCAAATAACTGGGATAAAATTGAAATGCATATTCTCAAATATTATATCAAACGGTGTATCGGGTTACCTGGCGATACATTATCTATCCGAAACGGATCTTTTCATATTGAAGGTGTACAAATACCCCTTGGCAATATAGAGTCACAAAAAGAGATTGCTGTTACAGAGAAATTTCAGGACGGAGTATTTCACAGTTTTCCTTATGATAGTATCATCGGTTGGAATATCAAAGACTTTGGTCCTCTTTATATTCCGGGAAAAGGAGATTCCATCACATTGGATCGGACAAACTACCGGTTGTATAAAAAGCTGATCGAATGGGAACAGCAAGGAGAGCTTCAATATAAGGATTCAACAACCTTTCTTAAGGGGAACCCGATCAACGGGTATCGTTTCCGGAAAAACTATTACTTCATGGCGGGCGATAACGGAATGAACTCACAGGATTCGCGCTATTGGGGGGTATTGCCTGAAGAATATATTGTTGGGAAAGCCTGGATTATCTGGAAATCAGTTGATCCGTATACGAATAAGTTCAGATGGGATCGTTTTTTAAAAGTAATTCATTAAACCGAAAGCCATGAAAAGTCTATTTATTATAGGATTAAACATATTTATCAGCATCATTCTGGTGGCTTGCAATTCGTCGAATAGCAAACGTTTGGAACAAGCCCTCCTGTTTGCCGGAGAAAATCGGGGCGAACTGGAAAAGGTATTAACACATTATGAGAACAATCCGGAGAAACTGGAAGCGGCTCGTTTCCTGATTCGTAATATGCCGCGATGGTATGGATATGAGGGGTGGCAACTGGATTCTATCCAGCCGATATTAGCGCAAGGAGCTAAAGACGGGTTCTTTGCCGAAGAGGTTATACAAAAATGGAAAAAGGTTTCATTCCATTCTTTACCGAAAATATATGATGCACACGTTATTTCTGCCGATTATTTGATAGAGAATATCGATTTGTCTTTCGATGTCTGGAAACGGTATCCGTGGAACAAGCATCTGGGCTTCGATGATTTTTGCGAACTTATTCTTCCTTACCGAATTGGTAATGAACCGTTATCGTCATGGAGAAAATTATATCATGATCATTATTCGGCAATGCTCGATTCTGCTTATCAGGGAAATGATGTATTTGAAGCTTTTGAAATTATTAATGCTGACCTGAACCAGGCTAACTGCATCTGGAATACTGATTTCTCTTTACCACACCAAAGTGCAGACTTTCTTTTTTATCATCGGATAGGTTATTGCCGGGATGCCTCGGATATTACACTATATGCCATGCGATCATGCGGCATTCCGGTTACAGCTGACTTTTTCGTCTACTCACCGGAATACCAGCAAAGCCATGAATGGAATTGTTTACGTGACACAAGTGGGTTATTTATCCCATTCGGGATGAACGAACAGGTTGCCGACCGGGAAAGGAAGAATACGGATGGGAGGAAAAAAGGGAAAGTATATCGCTTTTGTTATGGTATGCAGGAGGAACGTTTCCCCGGAATTACAGCCAACCCCAAAGTACCCGGTTTGTTCAGAAATCGTTTTATAAAAGATGTCACAAAAGACTATTTCGAAAATGAAGTACACATTCATGTTCAAAATAAAAAAGAGCCTTACATCTATTTAGGCATCTTCAGTCTGGATGGATGGATTCCTATTGACATAGCACGAAACAAAAAAGGAGATGTGACATTCTTAAATATAGAGCCGGATATTATCTACCAACCGCTCGTCTCGGACGGAACCAATCATAGCCCCGCAGGATATCCGTTCATTTACACAGAGAAAGGCATACATTATCTGGAACCGGATACAGTTTCCCGGAAAAATGCCATATTGAAAAGAAAAATGTCGCTTGTCAGAAAAATCAAAGAAGGATTATATCTGAATATTATCGGAGCAAAAATTGAAGGAGCCAATCGATTGTCTTTCGCTAATGCGGAATTATTGTATCAATTTAATGACACGTTACCTACCAATTACAATGAATTGGAATCATACAATCCGGACAAAAAATATAGATACATACGTTATGTATCTCCTTTGGACAAACACATCGAGATTGCTGAGATATCCATGTATAGCGATACGGCATGTACGCAAGCTATACCTTTGAATATTGCGGATTTACCAAGTCCCATGCGTACACAGGAAAATTGTATCGATGGAAATATTCTTACCTATTTTTACTCCGATGACACAAATTGTTCGATCGTTTTTGACATGGGGAAAGCGACAACTGTAAAAAAAATACTTTTCTCTCCGCGCAATGATGATAATTATGTTTGGCCGGGAGACGAATACGAGCTTTTCTATCAGGATGGGATAAACGGTTGGAAATCGCTCGGAACGCAAACGGCTAGCGGGAGGGTACTGAATTATCTAGTTCCTGATAACGCATTGTTATGGTTACGCGATTGGACTAAAGGGCGAGAGGAACAGGTTTTTATTCACAAAGATGGAAAACAGTATTTTACAGTTGATTTATGAAATATAGACTATACATAAGTTACTCCCTACTCGCTATCAGCGGAATTCTCCTGCTGTGCACCGTTTTTGCCACGGACATCAGTTTGGTAAACGGATTGGTGATGGGGAAGGTTTACTGGTTTCATCTGGCGATGTTGCTGCTGGCAGCATGCTGTCTGGTGGCTACTGTTCTGATAAAGACGGAAAAAACATTTGTTCCTTCGGTGGCAGATGGGCTGGTATTAGCTTTAACAGCTATTGTTGCGCTTACTTACAACTGGCAACTGAATCCCGAACCGGAAAAAATGTTGTTTGGGGGACAATTAGTTATACTATGGTTCCTGTTACGGTTCATATTTACAGGATGGCCGCAGTCGAAGATTTTTTTCCTGGTAATGATTGCAGGAACCGGATTGATTGAAGCCGTGTCGGGGATGCGACAGTTACATGGATTTGAAGGTTCGAACCATTCGCTGTTCAGACTGACCGGGGATTTTTATAATCCGGGGCCTTATTCCGGGTATCTTGCGATGGTGTTACCCATTTGCCTATGGATGATCCTGCAATTTGATAATTATAAAAAAGCAGGATGGCGGCAAGTAAATATTTACCTGTACTATCTGGGATGGATCAGCCTGCTGGCAATAATTATTGTCCTTCCCGCAGGGATGAGCCGGGCGGCCTGGATCGCTGCGGTCGTGTCGTGCGGATGGGTTTATTGGGTACAACGTATCGGATGGGAAAAGACGAAACGGTTTATAAATGGACACCGAATCTTAACTACAGTATCATCTTTTGTGATACTGATCCTGGTAGCCGGTGCATTGGCAGGTATTTACATGCTGAAAAAAGAATCGGCCGATGGCCGGCTACTTTTATGGAAAATAACGACACAGGCTATAACGAAACAGCCCTGGACAGGAACCGGACTCGGCGGTTTCCCGGCGGCTTATGCCGAAGCACAAGCAGAATATTTTTCTTCCGGTAAGGCTTCGGAAACAGAAATGCTGGTGGCCGGATGTCCGGAATATGGATTTAATGAATTCTTACAAATAGGTTTGGAACAGGGGCTGGTGGGTTTAATGGTTTTTGTATTGTTGTTAAGTTATTCCTTGTTCCGGGGGGTGAAAAACAGGCAGATCGGGGCGGCCGGGGGGATATTGGCGTTGATGGTATTCAGCCTGGCGTCGTATCCGTTGCAGCTGCCGGAGTTCTGGGTGGTGTTGGTGGTATTGATGGGAGTGATTTGTACATCTGTTGCCAGTGACACACCCCCTACCCCCTCTCGAAAGGGGAGGAAGATACTTTCGGTCGCTATGATCGGATGTTTAACCTTCTGTTGCGGATGGATTTTCTGGCAGCAGAAAGGATATTATCAAGGGTATAAAAAGTGGAATACGATGAAGATGTTGTACAATAACAAGGCTTATGAAGCGGCTTGCGACGGGTATGAAGAATTGGTGCCGTTGCTAGGGCATAAGCCGGAACTGCTGTTCGAGACGGCACAGTGCTTGAGCAAGGCGGAGCGCTTTACTGATGCGAATGTGTTGCTGGAACGGGCGATGAAGTTAAGCGGAGATCCCATGATACATTATATGGCGGCAAAAAATGAGCAGGCACAGGGAAATTTCCCGGAGGCCGAACGATTATTGCTGCACGCAATCGATATGTTACCGGAACGGATCTATCCGTATTATCTGTTAACAAAACTCTATGCGGAACCGACTTTCTTTCAGGAAGATAAGTTTATCAAAGCTACCGATGCCGTACTGACGAAAGAACCGAAAGTGGAAAGTACAGCTATCCGGGAAATGAGAACAGAAGTTAAAAGCATGCTCAACAACATACGACAAAATCGTAATTAATATATTTATGAACAAATTACGAGAACATCGTAACAATAAATTTGTATATTTGCGAATATTGAAAACAGAATCACAGTTTATATGAATATGAAATACTACAATTTGCTGGCAATACTGGTCTTTTTCGGAATGATAGCCTGTTCCGGTGAGAAAAAAGGAGACAGTGCAAAGGAAGAAACTGTAGAAACAGTTCTACCGGACGAGACCAATGAGGTGACCGTGATGACACTGAAGACAACCGACTTCAACCACGAACTGGTGAGTAACGGCAAATTGTCCGCCCGCCGTCATGTCGACCTGCGGTTCGAATCGGCCGAACCGATCGCTTCTATCTTTGTGAAGAACGGCGACCGGGTGACGAAAGGGCAAAAGCTGGCGGAACTATCCACCTTCCGGCTGAAAAATAAAACGGCAGTAGCAAAAGATGCCTTGGAACGGGCCAAACTGGAACTACAGGATGTCCTGATCGGTCAGGGATATGCACTGGCTGATTCCGGAAAAGTACCTCCCGCCACCATGCAACTGGTAAGGGTCAAAAGCGGTTACGACCAGGCATTGGTTCAATATCAACTGGCGGAATATGAAGAGAAGAATGCGGTGCTGACCGCTCCTTTCGACGGGATCGTAGCCAACCTCTTTGCCAAACAATATAATACGGCTTCCACTTCCGAAGCATTCTGTACGATCATCGATCCGCGTAGCCTGGAAGCGGCGTTCACCGTACTGGAAAACGAATTACCCCTGATAAAAAACGGCGACCGGGTGGAAGTGACTCCTTTTGCCTTCAACGAAGGAAAAACGGAAGGGCGTATCTCCGAGATCAACCCGCTGGTAGACGAGAACGGCATGGTACAGGTGAAAGCGGCCGTTACCGACAAAGGGAAACTGTTTGAAGGGATGAATGTACGGGTCAGCATCCATCGTTCAGTTGGCAGGCAGTTGGTCGTACCGAAAAAAGCCGTCGTTTTACGTTCCGGCAAACAGGTCGTGTTCATTCTCGACAGCACAAAAACAAAGGCATACTGGACTTACGTACACACCGGACTTGAGAATGCGGAGAACTACACGGTGGTGGACGGCCTGAAAGAGGACGATATCGTAATAACCAGCGGCAATATCAATCTGGCACATGAGGCTCCTGTCACTATCATTGAGAACTAAAAGTTATGGTTAAATTCCTACTACAACGTCCTATCGCGGTACTGATGGCTTTTACGGCCTGTTTTATCGTGGGATTGGTCACTTACTTTACCATTCCTATATCGTTGTTGCCCGATATTGCTATACCGGAAATCACGATACAGGTATCCGGACAGAATACGTCGGCCCGCGAACTGGAAAATACGGTCGTTAAACCGATCCGGCAGCAATTGATGCAGGTAGCCGCCTTACGTGATATCCAGAGCGAAACACGCGACGGGGCAGGTATTATCCGGCTGAGCTTCGACTTCGGGACAAATACGGATCTGGCTTTCATCGAGGTGAACGAAAAGATAGATGCGGCAATGAATTATCTGCCGCGCGAGGTAGAACGTCCACGGGTGATCAAGGCCAGTGCAACGGACATCCCGGTATTTTGTCTGAATCTGACGCTTAAATCGGGGGATAGCGAAACTGCTTTCCTCGATCTTTGCCAATTTGCCGAGACGGTGATCAAACGGCGTATCGAGCAGTTGCCGGAAGTGGCTATGGTAGATATTACGGGAATACTGAAACGCCAGTTGCAGATCGTGCCCGATATCAATATGATGGAAATGGCGGGGATTACGCTGAGTGATCTGGAGTCGGCATTGAGTTCGAACAATATCGAACCGGGAAGCATGACCGTACGGGACGGATACTATGAATACAACATCAAATTCTCGACCCTGCTGCGCACGCCGGAAGATGTACAGAATATCTATATCCGGAAAAACGACCGTATCTTCCAGCTGAAAGAGTTGGCAAAAGTGGCGGTAGTGCCTGAAAAAGAGGTCGGGGCTTCGCTGTCGGGCGGGAAGCGGGCGGTTACACTGGCTGTGATCAAGCAGGCGGACGAGAATATGGATAATATGAAAGAGGCGCTCGGCGAGGTGACGGATTACTTTGCCACGGTCTATCCGGATATCGAGTTCAGTATCAGCCGTAACCAGACGGAGTTGCTCGATTATACGATCTCCAACCTGAAGCAGAACCTGTCGCTCGGTTTCCTTTTCATTTGTATCGTGGCGATACTTTTCCTGGGAGACATCAAAAGCCCGGCCGTGATCGGCCTGAGTATGGTGGTCAGCCTGGTTATCAGTTTCCTGTTCTTCTATATGTTCAAGATGTCGCTGAATATCATATCCCTTTCAGGACTGATCATGGCACTGGGTATGATGATCGACAGTTCGATCATCGTGACGGAAAACATCACGCAATACAGGAACAAAGGATGTTCATTGGAAGAAGCATGCAATAAAGGGACTTCGGAAGTTATTACTCCGATGCTGAGTTCCACATTTACCACGATCGCGGTATTTGTACCGCTGGTATTTATGAGCGGGATAGCCGGGGCTATCTTCTACGACCAGGCATTTGCCGTAACTGTCGGGCTGATGGTTTCATACTTCACCGGGATCATGTTGCTTCCTGTTCTTTACAAGCTGGTTTACAGCATTCCTGACATCAAACATACCGGATTCAATCTACGGATCAATAATCTGATCAAAGAACATACGCTCGATCGTTTTTATGATGCGGGAATCGATTTCGTATTCCGTCATAAAAGATCGAATATGTTGTTCCTCATCGCTATGCTTCCGCTTTGCGCCATCCTGTTTTATGAAGTACCGAAAAGCAGGATGCCGGAGATCGACCAGAACGAGCTGATCGCACATATCGAATGGAACGAGAACATCCATATCGATGAAAACCGGGAACGGGTAAGCAGGTTGTTCACCCAGATGGAAAATGACGTACAGGAATATACCTCGTATGTGGGACAGCAGCAATTCCTGTTAAACAGGGATCGTGAGTTATCGACTTCGGAAGCTGAGTTATACTTTAAAACAGTAAAGACGTCGGATATTGCACCCTTGCAGGAGAAAGTGACGGGCTGGCTCGACAAGAACTATCCGCAAGCCGTTTTCTCTTTCTCCCCTCCGGTTACCGTGTTTGAGAAGTTATTTGTAACCGGCGAAGCGGATATCGTTGCCGAGTTTTATGCACGCAACAAGGCGGAAGCTCCGGAAGCACAGGCTTTAAAATCGTTGGAGTCGAAGATCAAGACAGAAGCCGGACAGGTACCGGTAGGCGTCGCTTTCGAGAACCAGATGAATATATCGGTCGACCGGCAGAAGCTGTTACTTTATAATGTGGATTACAACGAGGTGTATCGTTTGCTGAAAACGGCTTTCAAGGAAAATGAAGTCGCCACCCTCCGCTCCTACCAGCAATATCTGCCGATAACGCTGGCCGGTGACGGCAAGACAGTCAACAGTGTCTTGCAGCAAACATTGGTACAGACCCTGCCGGACAAAGAGGGTAAAAGCCAGTATATCCCTTTGCAATCGCTGGTACGGGTGACGCAGGGGGAAGACCTGAAAACGATCTCTGCCGGAAAGAACGGCGAATACATCCCGTTCAGTTTCTACGATGTTGATAAGGCAGAACCGTTGATGGAAGAGGTGAGAAAGTTAGGCGGACAGGACTGGGAGATAGATTTCTCCGGCAGCTTCTTCTCCAACCAGAAGATGTTGAGTGAGTTGGTCGTGATCCTGCTGATATCCTTGTTGCTGATGTATTTCATCCTGGCAGCCCAGTTCGAGAGTTTCCTGCAACCGCTTATTGTACTGCTGGAAATACCGATCGACGTGGCGGCCGCGCTGTTGATACTTTGGATATGCGGGCATACAATGAACCTGATGAGTGCGATCGGTATCGTGGTGACTTGCGGTATCGTTATCAACGACTCGATCCTGAAACTGGATGCGATCAACGAGTTGCGGAAAGAAGGTACCCCGTTGATGGAAGCGATCCATGAAGCGGGCAGACGCCGTTTGCGTCCCATTATCATGACTTCGCTGACTACGATATTCGGTATGGTTCCCCTGTTATTCTCATTCGATATGGGTAGCGAGTTGCAGAAACCGCTTTCCATCGCCATGATATCAGCCATGCTGATCGGTACCGCCGTCAGCCTCTTTGTCATTCCGCTGGTGTACTGGTTTATTTACAGGAAACATGACCGGTCGCATTTGACGATTGAAAAACAAACGGAAGTTTAACGAATTATATAGAATGCCGTTATGAAGATAGGTAAGATAATATTATCATTTCTGTTATTCACCTCTGTCTATTTGCAGGCTCAGCCGCTTTCCCTGTCGCTGGAAAGGACGATTTCGCTGGCGGCGGACAGTTCGCTGGAAGCGTTCAGGACAAAGAATATGTATCTGGCCGGGTACTGGCAATACAGGACATATAAAGCAGACCGTTTGCCGAGCCTGACGCTGAACCTGACACCGGCACAGTATTACCGGGATATTACGCGTAGGTATGACTCTCAGAATGATGTGGATGTATATAAAAAGCAACAATCGTTCTACGCCAGCGGAAATGTAGAGATCAAACAAAACTTCGACCTGCTCGGGGGTACTTTCTATCTGGACTCCGACCTGGGCTATATGCGTAATTTCGGAAACGACGATAACCCCGCAAACAACCAGTTCACCACCGTTCCTATCCGGCTCGGTTATCAACAGAGCCTGTTCGGTTATAACCCCTTCCGATGGGAACGGAAGATCGAACCGCTTAAATACGAGAAAGTGAAAAAAGAATTGCTCTATAATATCGAACAGATCAGCGAACAGGCTACGACCTATTTCTTCGCCCTCGCTATGGCACAAGCCGAATACGACCTGGCCAAAGAGAATGTGGCTTCTACCGATACGCTCTATCGTACCGGCCAGGAGCGGCATAAGATCGCATCGATCAACAAGGCCGAACTCCTGACCCTGAAACTGGATGCCGTCAATGCCCGCAATACCCTGCAAAACACGGAGATCGCTTTGAAAAGGGCGATGTTCAGCCTGGCATCTTTCCTCAACTTCGATAAGAATACGGAGATACGGTTAAGGCTGCCGGGGCGTCCGCGGGATATGCAGATCTCGGTAGATGAAGCGTTGGTGCTCGCCCGGGAGAACAACCCGAAGTTCCTCGGTCTCCGCCAGGAGATTATGGAAGCGGAACAGCAGGTGGACAAGACAAAGAAAGAGGCCATGTTCAATGCCTCCATCAATGCCAGTATCGGTTTCAACCAGGTGGCGAGCAAGTTGAAAGATGCTTATCGCGATCCGCTGCAACAGGATATTGTCTCTGTCTCCGTCTCCATCCCGCTTGTAGACTGGGGCGTACGCAAAGGGAAACACAATATCGCCAAAAATAACCTGAACGTGACGCAGATCTCCGCCCGGCAGGAAGAACTGACCGTAGAAGAAGATGTGATCATGACGGTAGGCGATTTCAATATCCAACAGAACCTGATCAGCAGTGCGGAAGAAGCGCTCGACCTGGCTCTTATGGCTTACAGCGAAACCAAACAGCGGTTTATGATCGGGAAGGCGGATATCAACAGCCTGACCCTCTCGCTGAACCGCCAGCAGGAGGCACAGCGCAACTACATCTCCGCCCTTCAAAATTACTGGCTGAGTTATTTCAAGATACGAAAACTGACATTACATGATTTTGAAACGGGGATATCCCTGTCCAGTGAATTCGACTATGCGCAGGGACTGTAAAAAATGACGGCACCCGTCAACGAGGCTTGACGACCATCGTCAACGGTAACTGACGACCACCGTCAACGAGCTTTGACGACTGCCGTCAATGGCTGCTGAGAATCATTATCGAAAAAACAGATAAATAATAATAGAATATACAGATGTCCGCATCTCCTAAAATATCATCCTTTACGATCATCGTCACCTTCCTTTGTGTGGCGCTGACAGGACTGGCGTTTATACCTCTCCTGCCGATCAAGCTGTCGCCGTCGCGCACCTTGCCCCGGCTGACTGTCAGCTACAACATGCCGGGTAATTCGGCACGTGTAATCGAGATGGAAGTGACTTCGCGGCTGGAGTCGATGCTGGCACGTATCAAGGGGATCAAGGAGATCAACTCCACTTCCGGCAACGGCTGGGGCTATGTGACGCTGGAGCTGGATAAACATACGAATATCGATGCCGCCCGTTTCGAAGCCTCCACGATCATCCGCCAGACCTGGCCGGGCTTGCCCGACGGGCTTAGTTATCCGGTACTTGAAATGAGTCGTCCCGACGATAAGGAGTCGGGGCCTTTTATGACCTATACGCTGAATGCCGCGGCCACCCCGATCTTCATACAACGGTTTGCTGAAGACCAGATAAAACCGCGCCTGGCTGGTATCCCGGGTATCTACCGGATCGACGTGCGGGGAGCCACCCCGATGGAATGGCGGTTGGAATATGACAGCCGGCAACTGGCCACGCTCGGTATCACGACGGAAGAGATACAGTCTGCCATCAACCAATATTACAAAAAGGAATTCCTCGGGACAGGAAATGTCAACAGGAAAGGGCACGAAGAATGGATCCGCCTGGCTCTGATACCCGAAGCCGGACAGCAGGACTTCGACCCGTCGCGTATCACCGTCACGAATAAGGAAGGGAAGCTGATCCGGCTGGATCAATTGCTTAAGGTGACCCGGCAGGAAGAAGCACCGCAAAGTTATTATCGTATCAACGGGCTGAATTCGATCTATTTGTCTATCCGGGCAGAAGAAACGGCTAACCAGCTGGAACTGGCCAAACAGGTGAAAGAGGAAATGGAGCATATACGCGGACTACTGCCCCAGGGATATGAGATACATACCAGTTACGACGCGACCGAATTCATCCAGAATGAGCTGAATAAGATCTACATACGTACCGGACTGACTATCCTGATCCTGTTATTGTTTGTCCTGCTGATCACGCGGAACGTGCGCTATCTCTTCCTGATCGTCGTCAGCCTGAGTGTAAATCTCTGTATCGCCGTCATCTTCTTTTACCTGGCCGGATTGGAGATGCAGTTGTATTCGCTGGCCGGGGTTACCATATCTTTAAGCCTGGTGATCGACAATACGATCGTCATGACCGACCATATCCGCAACCGGCATAACCGGAGAGCCTTCCTCTCCATCCTGACCGCTACACTGACTACAATCGGTGCGCTCGTCATCATCTTCTTCCTGGATGAAAAGATCCGGCTGAACCTGCAGGACTTTGCTGCCGTGGTAATTATCAACCTGGCGGTATCGCTGGCCGTCGCCCTGTTCTTTGTTCCAGCCATGATAGAGAAGCTGGGGCTGGGACAAAAGAAAAAGACAGCCCGGAAAGCCGGTGCATTAACAGCCGGTGCGGAACCGACGCGATGGGTACGTTTCAAAAAGCAGGTCAACAGGCAGATCAAACGGTTCCCTGTCCGGTTCAATCGGTTTTACCTGGGACAGATCCACTTCCTCTGCCGCTGGAAGAAGACGGCCTGCCTGGTTCTTGTCCTGATTTTCGGACTCCCCGTATTCCTTCTACCGGAGAAGATCGAGATGGACGACAAGGACAAGGTATATACCGCTACCGACTCGCTGCTTGTCGAGAAGTATAACAAAATAGTTTCCGGCGAAACATACAAAGAGAAAGTTAAGCCCGTCATCGACAAGGCGCTCGGAGGAACCTTGCGCCTCTTCGTCCAGAAAGTGTACGAAGGCAGTTATTTTACCCGAAATGACGAAACGGTTCTTTCCGTCAGCGCTTCGCTCCCCAACGGAACTACGCTGGAACAGATGAACCAACTGATGGGACGTATGGAGGCCTATCTGAGTACATTCAAGGATATACGCCAGTTCCAGACCAATATCTACAGCGCCCGGCAGGCAGGGATACGCATCTATTTCACCAAAGCGGCCGAACGGAGCGGTTTCCCGTATACACTGAAAAGCAGGATCATCAGCAAGGCACTCGAACTGGGTGGCGGCAGTTGGAACGTATACGGATTACAGGATCAGGGCTTCAGCAACGATGTAAGGGAAGGAGCCGGTTCTTTCCGTATAGAGATGTATGGCTATAATTATGATGAATTATATGAGTGGGCGGAACAGTTAAAGTCGAAACTCCTCACCTACCGCCGTATCAAGGAAGTACTTATCAACTCGGAGTTCTCCTGGTGGAAAGACGATTACCAGGAGTTCTATTTCAACCTGAACAAAGCCCGGATGGCACAGGAGAACATCCTGCCGATCGAACTGTTCGCCTCTATCAATCCGGTATTCGGCAAAGACATTTATAGCGGAACGATCATCGTGGACAACGAAACGGAGAAACTGAAACTGAGTTCCCGCCAGGCACGCGACTATGACGTGTGGAGCATGCAGCACGTCCCGCAGCAGATCAAAGGACGATCCTACAAACTGTCGGAACTGGCTACCGTCGAGAAAGGCCAGATGCCCCAGAAGGTGGCCAAAGTGAACCAGCAATACCGCCTGTGCCTGCAATACGAATATATCGGTGCTTCCAACCAGGGGACGAAAATACAGGAACGCGTACTGAAAGAGTTTAACGCAGCCCTGCCGATGGGGTACACCGCCAAGTCGGAAAGTTATTACTGGAGCTGGAATACAAAAGATAATAAACAGTATCTGTTATTATTGCTGATCATCGTGATTATTTTCTTTACAACCAGTATCCTGTTCAATTCGCTTAAGCAACCGCTGGCTGTTATCTTCGTTATTCCGATCTCTTATATCGGGGTATTCCTGACTTTCTACTGGTTCAAACTGAATTTCGACCAGGGAGGGTTCGCCTCTTTCGTCCTGTTGTGTGGTATTACCGTGAACGCCAGTATTTATATATTGAACGAGTACAACCAATTGCGCACCAACAAACCGCTGATGCCGGCCTGGCGTGCTTACCTGAAAGCATGGAACGCAAAGATCACGCCAATCTTCCTGACCGTGATCTCTACCATCCTGGGATTCATACCTTTTATGCTAGGCCCAGACAAAGAAGCATTCTGGTTTCCGCTGGCAGCCGGAACTATCGGAGGACTGATCATGTCTATTGCCGGAATCTTTATTTACCTGCCTATTTTTACCCTGAAAAAATAATCATATTGTAATCGGTTTAAACGATCTAAAACTATTTTCTTTCCTAAATTTGCGGGATTAATAGACAATTTGTTAAATCCTCTAAACCCTTCTTACCCCCGGAATGTTTATTCTAGGAGCTGAAAAGTAGCGCCTAAGAGAACATCTAAACTTGAATTTTATCGATCTTTTTCTATGGCGACATCTGGGATTATATAAGAAAAGGGAAAAGAAGTCCTCTCTTTATTGCAAGAAGCAGAGTCCGATATCACCCTAAAAATAAATTAAAGATGAAAGTTTTATTCAAGTACCTACGACTATTCTCCCTCTCTACGAGTGGAGCGTTACTTCTGTGCATTGTATTTGCCGCTAATCCCAATATTGCGGAAGGGACTATTACCGGCAAAATATTCTGGTTTCATTTTACCATTTTATTACTTGCATTCAGCGTTCTTTTTATGGAAGCCACTATCAGAAAATGTAACTTTACCTTTACACTGCCTGACGGACTTTTGCTACTGTTCTCCGGACTGGTTCTGCTGAACTACGACCATGATCTGAATCCCCAACCGGAAAGACTACTCTTTGTCGGCCAATTGACCATGCTATGGTTCATGCTGCGGGCCGTTATGCAGACACATCCTGAAATCAGGCTCTTTTTCCTTTCAATCATCATGTGTACCGGTGTGTTTGAGGCCTTTTGGGGAATGGGGCAACTATACGGAACTCCGGCGGACAACCATCCCCTGTTTAATGGGAGCGGACTGGAATTTAGCCCGGGGCCGTTTTCCGGTTACCTGGCAATCGTACTCCCCTTATGCTTGAATGTTGCATTGCGATTTCGCGACTGCGACAAAATAGCCTGGTGGGAAACCAGAACAATGCTGTTTTACCTGGCCGTGTTCGGTATTATTATCATTCTCATCGCTCTTCCGGGAGGATTGAGCCGCCCGGCATGGCTGGCTGCAATCGCTTCTTGCAGTTGGGTATTCTTTCTTCGCAAATCCGGGTGGAAAATACTCAAACAAAGGGTTCTAACACATAGCAAAACCGTTGTGATCACTTGTGCTTTCTTATTTCTTTTCATTGCGGGGCTACCCACTCTGGGAGGTCTTATCCATCCCGATAAGTCGGCCGGGCGTATGCTGATGTGGAATGTCACCACCAAAGCCATACTGGAACAACCCGTAACAGGAACAGGGCTGGGCGGTTTTCCCACCTCCTATGCAAAATCACAAGCCGATTACTTTTCATCCGGAAAAGCTTCCGACATGGAACGGCTGGCAGCCTGTTGTCCGAGATTTGCATTCAACGAGTATCTGCAAATGGGACTGGAGTACGGTATCGTCGGATTGCTGCTTTTCTCTTTGTGGATCGGGTTTGTCCTCTACTACGGACTAAAGAATAAACAGGTCGGATCGACAGGATGTATCATTGCCCTGCTCTTCTTCTCCATGTATTCCTATCCGTTGCAGCTGCCGTCATTCTGGGTGTTACTGTTGTTTTTCTCCGCTACCTGCGTAACGATACCGGGCAAACTACAGAAGCCTTCCCCGAAAACATTCCCATATATCGGAACATTTGCAGCATTGGCCGCCTGTATGTTATTTTTCGGGCAGAGAAGTTATTACCAGTCTTATAAGGAATGGAAAACGCTACGGATACTGGAACAGAAGGACGAACACAGTGTGGCAGCCCAGGGCTACCAGAGCCTGTATCCCAAGTTATCGCACCAGGTAGAATTTTTACGGGAAGGAGCGAAGTGTCTCCAGCAGAACAAACAATTCGCAGATGCGGTTATCTGGACGAACCGCGCCTTACAGCTAAGCGCAGACCCTGAGTTCTATGATATAATGGCAGAGAGCCACCGGCAACTCGGACTTTACAAACAAGCCGAAAAATGCTTGCTGCAATGTCTCCACATTCTGCCGGAACGGATAGAGACTTATTATCAGTTGACAAAATTATACTCGGAAGACTCTTATTATCAACCTGATAAATTAAAGTTAGCCGCCTACTCCGTTCTTACCAGTCAACCTGCGGATAAATCAAAAGCGAGCGAATCGATGAAGGAGGATGTAAACAGACTTCTTCAGCATGCAATAACAAACAACAAATAAATAACTGATTATCGGACAAGCAATACCATTTTAGGACCACTATTCCCTCCATTTTTATTGCACAATTAAATTATATGCCCTATCTTTGCCGAAATTTTGCGAGGAAGAGTTTCATGACGAATAAGATACATAAGTGTAATCCGATGTTTATCTCCGGTTCAACGCCGGACATTGAAGCTCATTTCTTTACTTTACGGGAATATAATTTGTTTATATAGGATGCGTTAGTTATTTTTACTAACGCATTTTTTTTGTGTCCCGCGAGTGGCGATTATATAAGGAATAACATTCTATAAAATATTAATAAACAAAACAACCCAATTACTATGTCGAAAATTGGAATCAAAAAGGTGATTGTTCTGGGCTCGGGTGCCCTGAAGATCGGACAGGCCGGAGAGTTTGACTACTCTGGTTCACAAGCATTGAAGGCACTGAAAGAAGAAGGTATCAGTACCGTATTGCTGAATCCGAACATTGCAACTATTCAAACATCGGAAGGGGTAGCAGACAAGGTGTACTTCCTGCCTATCACTCCGTATTTTGTTGAAGAAGTAATCAAAAAAGAACAACCGGACGGAATCCTGCTGGCTTTTGGTGGCCAGACTGCCCTGAACTGCGGAACCCAGTTATACACCAGCGGCACACTTGCTAAATATGGCGTAAAGGTACTGGGTACTTCTGTCGAAGCTATCATGTACACGGAAGACCGCGACCTGTTTGTAAAGAAACTGAATGAGATCGACGTAAAAACTCCGGTAAGCCAGGCTGTTGAGACAATGGATGATGCCGTGAAAGCTGCCTACAAGATCGGCTTCCCGGTAATGATCCGCTCCGCTTATGCACTGGGCGGTATGGGTAGCGGTATCTGCAAGGACGAAGCAGAACTGCGTACGCTGGCAGAAAGCGCTTTCGCTTATTCTTCACAGATCCTGGTGGAAGAATCGCTGAAAGGCTGGAAAGAAATTGAATTCGAAGTAATCCGCGATAAGAACGACCATTGCTTCACGGTTGTAAGCATGGAAAATGTAGACCCGCTGGGTGTACATACCGGTGAAAGTATCGTAGTTGCTCCTACCTGCTCACTGACCGACAAAGAGCTGGATCTGCTGAAAGAACTGTCTACCAAGACAATCCGCCACCTGGGTATCGTAGGCGAATGTAACATTCAATATGCATTCAACTCCGACACTTGCGACTACCGCGTGATCGAAGTAAACGCCCGTCTGAGCCGTTCTTCTGCCCTGGCATCCAAAGCAAGCGGTTATCCTCTGGCTTTCGTTGCTGCTAAGTTGGCGTTAGGCTACAGCCTCGACGAAATCGGCGAAATGGGTACTCCGAACTCTGCTTATAAAGCTCCGGAAGTAGACTATATGATCGTGAAGATCCCGCGTTGGGACTTGACAAAGTTCGTCGGTGTCAGCCGCCTGATCGGTTCGAGCATGAAGTCTGTCGGCGAAATCATGTCGATCGGTAAGAGCTTCGAAGAGATCATGCAGAAGGGTCTGCGTATGATCGGACAGGGCATGCACGGTTTCGTTGGCAACAACGACCTGGAATTCGACAACCTCGACGATGCACTGGCCAACCCGACCGACCTGCGTATCTTCGCCGTAGCAAAAGCGCTGGAAGAAGGTTACACCGTAGAACGTATCCACGAACTGTCGAAGATCACTCCGTGGTTCCTGAACGGTTTGAAAAATATCGTAGACTATACCAAGGTATTGTCTCAATACAATAAGATCGAAGATCTGCCCGAAGAAGTGATGAAGGAAGCTAAACGCTTAGGTTTCTCCGACTTCCAGATCGCCCGTTACGTTGAGAATCCGGAAGGAAACATGGAAAAGGAAAACATCCGTGTACGTAACCTGCGTAAGAAAATGGGTATCCTGCCAAGCGTAAAACGTATCAACACAATCGCTTCCGAACATCCGGAACTGACGAACTACCTGTATATGACTTATGATGGTAGCGAACATGATATTCCTTACTACAAGAACGACAAGAGCGTGGTTATCCTGGGTTCAGGTGCTTACCGTATCGGTTCTTCCGTAGAGTTCGACTGGTGTTCGGTGAACGCTGCACAGACAGCCCGCAAACTGGGTTACAAGTCGATCATGATCAACTACAACCCGGAAACGGTTTCTACCGACTACGATATGTGCGACCGTCTGTACTTCGACGAACTTTCTTTCGAACGTGTACTCGACGTAATGGATCTGGAAATGCCGAAGGGTGTAATCGTATCCGTAGGTGGTCAGATACCTAACAACCTGGCCATGAAGCTGTATCGCCAGAATGTTCCGGTACTGGGTACTTCTCCGCTATCGATCGACCGCGCTGAAAACCGCCACAAATTCTCCGCGATGCTGGATACACTGGGTATCGACCAGCCGCGTTGGGCAGAGTTGACCAGTATGGAAGAGATCGACGGCTTTATCGAAAAGGTAGGCTTCCCGATCCTGATCCGTCCGTCTTATGTTCTTTCAGGTGCTGCGATGAACGTATGCCACAACAAGGAACAGATGATCGAATTCCTGGATCTGGCCGCTAAGGTATCTAAAGAATATCCGGTCGTTGTTTCCGAATTCCTTCAGGGAGCAAAAGAAGTGGAATTCGACGCAGTAGCCATGAACGGCGAAGTAGTTGAATACGCCATCTCTGAACATATCGAGTTTGCCGGTGTCCACTCAGGTGACGCCACACTGGTATTCCCGGCTCAGAAGATCTACTTCGAAACGGCACGCCGTATCAAGAAGGTGAGCAAGATGATCGCAAAAGAACTGAACATCAGCGGCCCGTTCAATATCCAGTTCCTGGCTAAGAACAACGATGTGAAGGTTATCGAATGTAACCTGCGTGCATCACGTAGTTTCCCGTTCGTATCAAAGGTCCTGAAACGCAACTTCATCGAAACGGCCACACGCATCATGTTGGATGCTCCTTATACAAAACCGGACAAGAGCGCTTTCGACATTGACTGGATCGGTATCAAGGCTTCCCAGTTCTCATTCGCCCGTCTGCATAAAGCAGACCCTGTACTGGGTGTGGATATGAGCTCAACCGGAGAAGTAGGTTGCATCGGCGATGATTTCAACGAAGCATTGCTTTCTGCCATGATCGCCGTAGGTAATACCATTCCTAAAAAGAATGTCCTGGTTTCTTCGGGTGCAGCCAAGAGCAAAGTAGATTTGCTGGAACCCTGCCGCCTGCTGAATGAGAAAGGATACCAGATCTATGGTACTGCCGGAACTGCTAAATTCCTGAACGAAAACGGCATTGCCGCTACAGCCGTATGCTGGCCGGATGAACAGGGCGACCTGAATATCATGGATATGTTCAGCAACCACGTATTCGAACTGGTTGTAAACATCCCGAAAGACCATAGCAAACGCGAGCTGACCAACGGTTACAAGATCCGCCGTGCAGCGATCGACCATAACATTCCGCTGATCACCAACGCACGTCTGGCCAGCGCGTTTATCGAAGCTTTCTGCACTATGGATGTGAAAGATATCCAGATCAAAGATTGGCAGGATTATAAATAAGCAAATATTTTTATTATATTTGTGACCATAATACGTAGAGACAGGACAAAACCCTGTCTCTACACGTTTAATTCTTATTCGAAGCTTATGTATAGACTACCGATATTATTCCTTGCCTTCATGCTCACCTTCTGGGTGGCGCGTGCATCATCGGTAGATGTTCCTAATATCTTCATCAAAAATTTTACTGTAGACGATTATAAAGCCAGTTGCCAGAACTGGGGACTATCGGTAGCCTCCGACGGGGTGTTGTATGTAGCCAACAACATGGGCTTGCTCACCTTCGACGGCAACACCTGGAAACACTATGAAACACCGGACAAGGAAGCCATTAACGGCGTCACTTTCCTGAACGATACGATTTACACCATCAGCGAGGGTTCTTTCGGAGGGTGGACACGCGACAATCTCGGCGTAATGCGTTACCACAAACTCAACAAGATACCGGCCGAAGTTAAATTCAAGGAACCGCCGGCATCCATTCCCTTCGTTCTTCCCGATGAAATACTTCATGCGCAGCCATCTGTCTTTATGACGATAGATGATATGTATTTCATAGGGACACAGAATCGTGGGCTGTATATCACAAGCCCCGACGGAACTATTCTCCGCCATTTATCGACACAGGATCAATCGTTGCCCGACAATATCGTGCGTGCTATCTGTATACAGGACGCCCAGCAGATATGGGTCGCTTTCGATAACGGGCTGTCACAGATATCATTCGAACCCTCCCTCGTCAGACTGGGAAAGAGAAGCGAGATAGGCAAGCTCAAAAATGCTTTTCTGCGCAACGACACGTTATATATCCAGACCAATACCGGCTATTTCAAAAGGACATTAAAAGGCGGCGACAGCTTCCAGCCTCTTGACATCAGCAAGGAGCTGTTTTATTTTCCTCCTCAGACAATCGCTTACGATACACTTCAGGTCAATTCCATATTCAATAATCCCGAAGCATTGGGTAATTTCGCCGATGCCGACCAGGTTTACCCGATCGGAAATGACCTCTACTGGCTCTGCGTGAAGAACGAAGCCGGACTGTTCCATAACGAAAACGGCAACGGGACACTAAAATGTAGGCTGCTGCTCGACAATTACAATATGAATATGGTGAGCAGAGACAGGAGAATGTTCCCACTTAGCGACTCTTTACACCTGATCTCGGCCATGCAAGGCGTATTACTGGTCAATATACGCGACCTGATCGGCAGTGGCCTGGGAGCCGGAACGCCCCTGCAAATATCGGAAATAGAATATGTAGACAAGCACGGCGAGCATAATTTACCCGTCAACTCGGAAAAGATCACATTACCCCATAATTTCCAGGAACTATCCGTTTACGTGGGAAGTACGATCTTTACGCCCAACCATCTGATCAGCTATATGATAGAGGGAGTGTCGTCCGATTGGTCGCCCTGGCAGAAAGACGGGGAGATATCCTTCCTTCAGCTACCGGAAGGCAAATACACCCTGAAGATACGAAAATACGTGGTCAGAGGCCCTTATATGGAAATAGCGATCCCGATCACCGTCCGTCCCCCCTGGTATAATACCATTTGGGCATGGCTGGCCTATATTATCCTTACCGGGATAATAGCCAAGTTCGTACTCGGTTATCACCTGCGAAATCTGCGTAAGGAAGAACTTGCCCGGCAGGAAGCCGAAAGACAGGCTGAAAAACAGAAGATCCAGCAGATGAAAAGCGACATGCTGGAAGCCGAACTGCAAAATAAGAACAATGAGCTGAGCCTGCAAACCTCGGCACTCCTGAAAAGAAACCAGGCCATACAGGCATTGCTGGACGAGTTGGAGCGTCAGAAAGAAACGCTGGGCGACCGTTATCCGAATAAGTTATATATACGGATGAAGAATCTGATAGAAGAATCTCTGAACGACCAGGCAGACTGGCTGTTGTTTGAAAGCCACTTTAACAGTGCACATCAGAATTTCATCGAACGTTTACGCCAGCAATATTCGGATATCACAACAGGTGATCTGCGTATCTGCTGTTTGTTGCGGATGAATCTCTCTACAAAAGAAATTGCATCGCTTCTAAACGTATCCGTACGTGCCATAGAACTACGCAGATACCGTTTAAGAAAGCGCCTTTCACTGGATGGGGACACCAACCTCATCGATTTCCTTATGAATTACTAAAAAATATTTTCTATTTTTCCACATTCGGCAATAAGCTACATATCAATGATATACCTATCATTGTAGTAGCGATGAGAAAGTATTGTAGCATTATTTTCCACCTCACAAATAAATTGTGCAAGTAGTGTAGTAGTACTTTTTATCCGATATACTTTTAAATATACTTCCTTTGCCAGTGCAAATGAATCTTAATTTCTAAGACACGATGAAACACGAGCTGGAAGAACAACTTGAAGAGTTGGAAAGGCAAGGCATCAGTCGCCGCCATTTCCTGAAAATATTAACAGCCGCTGGTATTATAACAGCTGTAGGTACACAAAAAGTTCACGCATTCTCAAGTGATGCAAAAGGTAAAATTGTAGTTATCGGTGGAGGGGCAGCCGGAATCAGTATGGCAGCACGCCTGATGCACTGGCTGGATAACCCGGATATTACATTGATCGATCCAAGCGACCGTCAGTATTATCAACCCGGTTTTACTTTAATTGCTTCAGGGGTTTACCAACCGGAAGATGTTTGGAAGAAGCAGGAGAATTGTATTCCGGACGGCGTGAAATGGATTAAAGATTCGGTTGCAGCAGTCGACCCGGTAATGAACCAGGTGACAACAGCCAACAACGAAAAGATCCCATACGACTTTCTGGTATTGACACCGGGGGTACAAACAAACTGGGAAAAGGTTGAAGGCATTACACACGATACGTTAGGAGCAGGAAACGCTCACAGTATATATGATTTCGAAGGTGCACAAAAAACCTGGAAAGCGCTTCAGGAATTCTCTAAAACAGGTGGCCGTGGTATCTATACCGATACATACACGAAACACAAATGTGGAGGAGCACCGAAAAAGATTTGTTTGCTGACAGAGGATTACACCCGCCAACACGGGACAAGGGACAACGTTAAACTGGATTACTTCACAGCCGCCAAAGAGCTGTATGATATTCCTTTTTATACTCCCCGTCTACTGGAGATCTATAAGGAACGAAATATTCCAATCAATCTCAACGTGCGTGTAAAAGGTGTCGATACCGCAGCCAAACAGGTACATTTTGAAAAGGTTGAAACAGTCGGAGAAGAAAAGGTGATCACTCCTTTCGTGGAAGATTACGATTTCTTTCACTTCGCACCGCCAATGTCGGCTCCCGATTTCGTTCGCGAAGCAGGCCTGGGATGGACAGAAGGCAAACTGGCTGCCGAAGCCTGGGTGATGGTCGACAAAGCGACACTGGTTCATAAAACGTATCCGAACATTGTCTCCCTGGGAGATGTTGCCGGAATACCGACCAGTAAAACCTCTGCTGCCGTACGTATGCAGGTGCCGATCGCAGCAAAGAACCTGATCTCGCTGATGGAAGGCAAAGAACCTGTTGAGAAATACAACGGTTACGCAGCCTGCCCGATTGTAACAGACTATGGACACGTACTTTTGTGCGAGTTCGACTATGATAAAAAGCCGGTTCACTCGTTCCCGTTCAGCATGCTGGACACATCGAAAGAACAATGGGCGGCTTGGTTACTGAAAGTTTACATGTTGAAACCGATGTATTTCTACGGAATGCTGAACGGTTACGCTTAACGGACCAAAAATAACAACTCCCTATAATTCAAATGCCAAACTACAGAAAATCCCCGGCTCAACTCCTTGAGACCGGGGATTTTGTTTTAAAAGCCTATAAGTACTAATTGTAAACTCCTTACTCAGTATTGCCAGGGTGTACTGGGGATTCCGCCAGGGTGTACAGGATAATTCACCAGGGTGTACTGGGTAACCGATTATCCTGTACACCCTGGCAATACTGAATCCTTACTTTTATACTAATAGGTAATAAGCTTTAAACTAAAAGACAGGCTGAAAAGGAATAATTTTCACAAGAGGGAGTGATAGATAAAGGGTGGCAGATGGTAGATAGGATGACAGATAAAAACATATCATCTGCCACCCTTATAAAACTAGTATTCAATCAAATAAATCATTTTATTGCAGATGGCAGATAATATTCATAAAACTCTTGTATAAAAAAAGTTATTCCATCTTCCGGTAATAACGCGGTGTATAATCCGGTAATAATTCCGGATGGAACACCCACACCAGGTCTTTCAACAGATAGTCGGGATGGATCGGAAACTCTTCATAATAAGGCACAACACCTGTATTGCAGGTATAGATACGACGGTTTTTGAAGGCATCGAAGTTTTCGTAAGGAGTATATTCGGTACGCAGATCCTTGTATGTCATATCGTTTGCCTGATTATACTTGATCAGCCACATATCGGCATGGATCGCTTTGTCGAGCACCGTTTCGAATGCCAGAGGTGTACTGCCTGCTCCGGGAAGGTCTTTAAAGACATAATCGGCTCCGGCATCTTTATACAGGTGGGCGATATAACTGTCGCCGGCCGGCATATACCAGGATGAGCCGAATTTCTTTTCGGAGATAACGGTAGGTCGGTCGGCAACCGTCTTTGTCAACTCCTTCAATGCCAGATAGCGTTGTTCCGTTTCGCGGAAAATAGAGTCTGCCATCGCAGCTTTATTGAACAGCAAGCCGTAGAAGCGCACCCATTCGGTTCGCCCCAAAGGCAACGACTCCATATAGTCGGCCGCTTCGATGATAGGAATACCCAGTTTCTCGGCAGGGCCGTAGCCTGCATTCTGGAAAGGGGAAGCAATGATGATCTCTGCACCAATATCAATGATCTTCTCGATATTCGGTGCCGTAGCCTCTCCCAGATCGGCGATCTTTCCGGCACGCAAACCTTCCTGAATAGAAGGAGTATCCATATACCGGGGCTCACATACACCGATAACCTTATCGGCTTCATTCAACTGGTCGATAATGGCGGCATGCACAGAGGTATAAACGACTATATTATGAATAGGGGTTCGTACAACCGTTCCTTTAGGCAGATTGCCCGGCACAGCGGACAGATCGCGATCCACCAGAAGATAACGTTGCAGAATACGCGTACTGTCCCAGGGGTCGCGTACTTCAACGGACGTATAATCCGCGAAATGCTGTACAGTGAAACCGCTGGCATAACGGATAGAGTCGGTAGAGAGGGATGATTGCCTGTTTGGTTGCGCACAAGACACAACCAGACAGGCAATCCAGAATAACAGTATTTGTTTCATGTTACTGTGCTATAAAACAAACTTTTTGAGTATCATAACCACCAGTATCAAACGGTTCGCCATCCTTCTTTCCTTCAGGAGTGAAGACATACATAGAAGCTGTTTCACCATAAGCAGCATTACTGATATAGATTTTACCGGTAATTGGGTCTACATCAATTGAGTTCGGATTTGCCAATGTTGTACCGTCGGTAATCAGATTCTGAGATTCTACAGCACCTGTCAATGCATCATACTTCATGAAAGAAGGAGCCGGTGCACCCCATTGTGCATATACCACATACAACTTATCGTTAACCAATGACATTTTCGAGCCATTGCCAATAACCGAAACTTTATCCGAAGCATCGATACGCTGTACTGTATTTTTAATATCTCCATAGTCACCCATAGAAATAACATATACGTCTCCTTTACTGCTGGCAGCCAGGTTACACGGGTTGACTATTACTTCTATTTCTTTTTCCAATTTGGCAGTGGCTGGATCGATCACTCCTACAGTCTTACCTTTGCCATATTCAGACAAAGCCACATAGATCTTACCGTTAGCAGCAGCCAACTGTTCCGGATAACGACTAGATTTCACTTCGTTTCCATCCTTATCGGTAGTAGTAGCCATTCCCAGAGATATTTCCTTTTCCAATTCCAAAGAAGTCGTATCGAGTACAGCGACAGAACTACCATAATAATAAGAAACATATACTTTTCCATCCAGTGCAGTAAAGCAACGTGGATTCATCGTTTCGCCCGCACTGTTCTTAGGAGTAAATTCTTTAATCTCCTTTCCTTGTTTATCCAGAACAACCAACCGGTTGGAAGAAGTAACAGATACATAAATTTTAGAGCCATACACAAACATTTGTTCAGCATCGGAACCCAGTCCTTTACCGTTAACAGATTGGTAATAATTTGATACCATCTTACCTGTAGCAAGATCATAATAACTGATTGAAGCATTGTTCGCGTTAAAATTACCGCGATTCAGGATATAATAACCTATCGTCTGCGGCTGGGGTTCGGGAACATCTACATTGATATCCTGTACTACAATACTTGCCATATTTTCGGATTCACCTACAACATTCTTTGCCACAACGATCAGGTTAGTATTATAGGTTGTACCGGCAGGAATATCAAAAGAATTCTTTCCTACAGCTACTTCTCCTAATTTCGTTGCTTTATCAGTAGCATTTCCGCCCAGGTAAATAACATAACCAGTGACATCAGTTTCTGATGAAGGAAGAGTCCATGACAACGTACCTCCGATTTTAAGAACCTCTTCATCCGTATCAGTAAAAGACAGGTTGGTAACAGCCACTGAAGGCACACGTACTTCATCCTTCTCATCATCATCACTACAAGAAGAAAAAGACACTGTAAACAGCGTACACAAAGTAAACAGCAAGAATAAGTTTCTAAGTTTCATTTGTTTTTATATTAGGTTATTAATAAGTAATCTTCAGACTAGCCCTGTAAGAACGTCCGGGCATAGGATAATAACGTATTACATCATACGTGACATTACCCAGGTTTACCACTTCCGCCTGCAACCGCAGGTTACACTTTCCTATCGTAAAGGAACGATTCAGCGTGATTTGTTGCTCTACATATCCATCTATTAGATTTATATCCAGATTCTGAGGGAGCGAATAACGGTCGCCCACCGCAGTAAGCGTCCAGCCAATATTCACCCACGGGTTTTCCAGAGTGACAGAAGTCATTCCCGTATGCTCGGGCGTATAAGGTATCTGATTATCATATATCTTAGAACCCTCTTCCGTTTTATCGACAGCATGCTGCCACGTATAAGAAGCATCCACCAGTAAAGACATGTTTAACGGCAAAGAAAAATGGGCTGACATATTCGCATCTATTCCTTTTATCTCTACAACTCCCATATTCATCATCTTCCAGATAAACATTGTCGGGATAGCAACAATCTTATCTTTTACCCGGTTGTAATAACCGTCGACAGTAAAGCTCAGATAATCAATATTGGCTTTCGGGAAAGTTCCGCTCCAGGTAAGTCCCAGATTATATTGAGTTGCCTTTTCCGGCTTCAGGTCTTTATTACCGAAACGGTCATAATAAAGATCATTAAATGTAGGCAAACGGAAAATATCTTTATAAGAAGCACGTAATCTTAAATTCTCATTTTTCAACAAACGGTAAGAAAGACTGACAGCAGGTGATAACTTTTTCCGATCATCGGCAGCATCTCCTATTTCCAGTTCTTCCGTGGCAAAAGTTCCCAATAGGCTGGCAGTTGCCGTCAACCGGGTATCTTTATATTGTGCAGCCAAAGCCGTCAAAGATGTATAGCGGGTTGGAAACGGACATTTTGGGATTGTCGCATCCAGTGTATTTACAAAAAAGTCTTCTGCCAAAGAGAAAGAAAGCGATGAAACCGGCTTATATAATAATGAAGCAGAACCATAATACTCACGTTGAGTATACACATCTGTCTGTACACCATTTGGATGACGACTGTGGAAATCCTGATAACGAGTCCAGGCATAATCAAACTTTCCCTTTGCTTTAAAAGACAGCTTATCATTCAGTTTATTATCATAACCCGCCTGGATAAAACCGTTTTTGTTTTTCAGTCGTTCTTCATGATAATCATTATACAAAATTACCGACCCCGGTAATCCCCGGTCGGAATCAAACCAATAACCTTTCAGTTGCATCTTGCCTGCTTTATTCCAGTCGGCAAATAAATTAAGTTCACCATGCCAGGCTGAAATATCGCTGTTTTTCCTCTTCTCTTCAGTTACTATATCACCATTAGTAAATGTATAGGGGTATTGTCCGTCAGCACGTTGCCAGTCAGCAAATACAGAAAGCGCATATTTATCAGAAAGCTTCTGCTCGTAACGGGCCGATGGATTGAACATACCGAATGAACCGGCTTTAACCAATCCTTTCAAGTTAAAGTTTTTTTCTTTAAAAGTCGGAGTTTCCGTCTTCACACTCAACGCCCCCGCTGAAGCATACATCCGGGCTGTCTGGAAAATATCATCCGTCTGTCCGATCGACAACGAAACCATTTCGACGTTATCGAGCGAGAAGCGGCTGATATCCACCTGTCCGCTCTGGGCATCCGTGATCGTTACGCCGTCATAGCTGACAGCCGTATGCTGCGCACCCAGACTTCGCACCGAGACAGTCTTCAATCCCCCTATCCCACCGTAATCCTTTACGGTAGCACCAGAAAAGCGTTTTACCGCTTCCGAAAGATCCTGTATGCCGAGCCGTTCGATACCGGTACGATCCATCACTTGAAGAGGAGTAGCCTCGCGGGTAGTGGAAGGACGCGCCTTCTCGACCACCTCGACACCCTTCAGTTGGTGATAAGTCGTCGTATCGATCTGTTGGGCAATCGCAAACACTGACGCATGCAACCATATGCCAAACAGGCATAACATTCTTATTATGTATAAATTACGCATATATCTTTTGGTCTACCAACACCTTACCCGAGGTATTGCATACAAAACAATGGCAGGTTTTCTGACTTGTTCTCCCATGATCGGCCGCCTTCCCGAAGTCATAAAGACTCAGTGGCAACAAGATTTGCCGGGGTTACAGAACTTACAGCTACGGGTACAGTTCCGGACTTGCACCGGATTCCCTTTTACTAGCGACCAGCGAAAGCCAAACCGCTACACCATAATTCGATGGCAAAAGTACGAAATATATCGGAATAGTCGTTATACTAATGTCATTTTGATATCGGAAAAAATCAGTACCTTCGCGCCCAAATTGATTCAAGACCTACTATTCACTCATACTCGTTCCCTTGTGGGTTTAGGTTATTAGATACATTTAGAATTAAACAAAAAGATGACAGACAAAGAAGTATTGTTACTACGACGCAAATTGGATCTTTTGCTCCGTACAGGCAAGCTATTGATGGAGAGTGCTGCCGATACGAACCGTATTGAACGAAACATGAAGCGGGTAGCGGCCTTTATGGGTATCCCGGAAGAGAAATTACACATCGATATCCGGTGGACGATGATCATGGTGAATGTGAGCGATGAGAAAAACTCATTCTCCAAATTCCAGAAATGCGAGAAGCATGGTATTAATATGACCATGATCTCACAGATCAGCGATCTGTCGTGGCATGCCATCGAGCAAGACTATTCGCTGGACAGATACGAGGAAGAACTGGAAAAGATAGCCTGCAAACCGCGTAACTATATACCTTATCTAGTAGCCATCGGAGCAGGGTTTGCCTGTGGAGGATTCTGTAAGTTGTTCGGATGCGACTGGATCGCCTTTTTGTTTGCTTCCATTAGTGCGTTTATAGGCTTCAGGGTTCGTGCCCGTTGCATAGAGGCCGGCCTGAATGTGTATATGGCTATAGCACTCGCCGCTTTTGTTTCCACATGCCTGGCGTATGTTTCATCCTTTTCGGGGTTATCCGTTACACCTTATCATCCGCTATTGGCCTGTGCCCTGTTCATCGTGCCGGGTGTACCGCTGATCAATTTCGTGGATGATATGATCGACAATCATTTGCTAGTCGGGATCACCCGTGCCGCCAATACGGCAATGATGGTCGGAGCCATGACTTTCGGTATCACATTTGCCATGCGTGTACTTGTGATGAATGACATCGCGATCGACCATAAGTTCAGTGAACTGAGTATGGTTCCCCATGAATCCTATCTTACATATGCAATCGCAGCCGCTATTGCCGCCATGGGGTTCTCTATGATCTTCAATATCCAGCGCCGCCTGTTATGGGTGGTGGCCGTAGGAGGTATAATAGCGGTATGTACACGTAACTTCGTCAACTTCGAACTGGGTTACGGGCCTGTTATCGGTTCGTTCATGGGAAGTTTCGTAGTCAGTCTCCTTGCGGTAAAGGCAGTCCATTGGTTTCATGTACCTAACCACGTACTGACGATCCCTTCCGTTATCCCGATGATTCCGGGGGTACTGATGTACCGGTCGTTACTGGCGTTTATCAATATGCACGGAGTGATTGGCGAAGTCACCAACGCTTTTGCCAACGGTATCAATTCGGCACTGATTATTCTCTGCATCTCGCTGGGAGTAGCCGTTCCTAATATTTTTGCCCGCCAGTACATCGCCAAAGACCGTAAAAGGTATCTGCAGGAGGAATTGGAAAAACGCCGTCAGCGTGGTAAATTCCTAGAATGGTAAAAACAAATTGTAATAATACATAGTAAGAGGCTGTCTCATTATAACATATGGGGCAGCCTCTTACACTTTTTATACGAAACCTTCTGAAAAAGCCGAATTTTAACAAAGAAAAACAGAATAAGGATTTTCATCCTACTTTTGATTGAGACCAAAAATAATCACTTCCGGAGTAAGATTTTAGCCAATTCGTCTCTGAATTGTTCCATATCAAAAAGTTATTGGTTCATTTAGGTACACATTCAAAAATAGTTTAAAGTTTAACTAAATGCAAAAAAGCCCAAAAAGTAATATCTTCGGAATTCCGGCAGGTTGTTTTCGTAATATTGCAACCTTGAAAACAGATTGTAAAGGTTAAAAAGAATTGTATGGGAGAAACAAAAGGTTACGTTTCGCAGGTTATCGGCCCGGTCGTGGATATTCACTTCGATAATGAAAAAGAAGTAAAAATAGTGCTGCCCCGCATCCATGACGCTATGGAGATAGCCCGCCCCAATGGGAAAGCGTTGATTGTCGAAGTGCAACAACATATTGGGGAAAACACAGTCCGCACAGTCGCGATGGATACGACAGACGGATTGCAACGGGGAATGGAAGCCGTTTCATGCGGCTCACCTATTACCATGCCGGTCGGCGACCAGGTAAAAGGACGTTTGATGAATGTTACCGGCGATTCGATCGACGGAATGGATGAACTGGATCGGAAAGGCGCTCTCCCCATCCACCGCGAACCGCCGAAGTTTGAGGATTTGACCACCAGTAAAGATGTACTTTACACAGGTATTAAGGTCATCGACCTATTGGAACCCTATTCCAAAGGAGGTAAGATCGGACTTTTCGGAGGAGCCGGCGTAGGTAAAACCGTTCTTATCATGGAACTTATCAATAACATTGCTAAAAAGAATAACGGTTTCTCGGTCTTTGCCGGTGTGGGTGAACGTACCCGCGAAGGGAACGACCTGTTGCGCGAAATGATCCAGTCGGGTGTGATCCGCTACGGGCAGGCCTTCCTCGAAAGCATGGAAGCAGGCCATTGGGATCTGTCGAAGATTGATCATGAGGAACTGGCCAAATCGCAGGCTACACTGGTGTTCGGACAGATGAACGAACCGCCGGGCGCCCGTTCTTCGGTGGCACTATCCGGATTGACCATTGCAGAGTCGTTCCGTGACCTGGCACCCGAAGGCGAAACACGCGATATCCTGTTCTTTATCGATAATATATTCCGTTTCACCCAGGCAGGCTCGGAGGTGTCCGCCCTGTTGGGACGTATGCCGTCAGCCGTAGGTTACCAGCCGACACTGGCCACCGAAATGGGAGCCATGCAGGAGCGTATCACCTCGACAAAGAAAGGTTCGATCACGTCCGTACAGGCAGTTTATGTGCCTGCCGACGACTTGACAGACCCGGCACCGGCCACCACCTTTACACACCTGGATGCCACCACCGTGTTGAGCCGTAAGATCACCGAGCTCGGCATCTATCCGGCTGTCGACCCGTTGGAATCGACTTCCCGTATCCTCGACCCGTTGGTCGTGGGAAAGGAACATTACGAAACAGCCCAGCGTGTAAAACAGATCCTTCAGCGAAACAAGGAGTTGCAGGATATCATTTCTATCCTGGGTATGGAAGAACTTTCGGACGAAGACCGCCAGACGGTAAACCGTGCCCGCCGTGTACAACGTTTCCTGTCGCAGCCTTTCGCCGTGGCAGAACAGTTCACCGGCATACCGGGGGTAATGGTCTCTATCGAAGACACGATCCGCGGATTCAATATGATCATGGATGGTGAAACTGACGATATTCCCGAACAGGCCTTCCTTAACGTAGGTACGATCGAGGATGTGATCGAAAAAGGAAAGAAACTGGCAGAACAAGCTAATTAATAACGTATGGAACTGGAAATCATATCACCCGCAGGCATCTTATTCAAAGGTGAAACAGACTACGTATCCTTTCCGGGTATCGCCGGATCGTTCGACGTATTGCCGCATCACGCCCCTATGATAGCCGCGCTGGAAGAAGGTGTCATCCGGTATCAGACAAAAGAAAAGGAAACACAACAGGAAATAAAGATACAGAGCGGATTCGTTGAAATAAAAGATGATACCCTATCCGTATGCATCGAAGAAAAAATACGATCATGAGCAGCGGTAGATTAAGAATGAAGCTAATGGGCCTGATTACTTTTATAAATGTAGTCATCGGTGTCACTTTAGGAGGTTTATTATACACGATATGGCCTTCGATTTACTTCGAATGGTATCCGTCTATCCCGGTCTTTTACTGGTTGATGGCCATGTTGATGACTTTCTTCCTCGACCATGTAAAACGAAAACATGGCGACGTCACGATCGTTACTTATATGGTAGTCCGGTTATGCAAAATCTTACTGGCGCTTGTTTTCTTATGGTTGTATGCCGCATTTGTCGGACAGAACCTGAAAGCCTTTGGCTTTACGATGATGTTGTTTTATTTCATTTATCTCGTACTGGAGACATATACCATGTATCTGTATGAGAAAAAGAGGTTGAAAAGTGAGAAAAGAGAAAAAGATGAACAGAATAAAAAGTAAATACCTGTTTTGGTTTACCTTCCTGCTACTGGCCTGTATCAGCGCCCCGATAAATGCGGCGACTGCAGGTGAAGAACCGGGAAAGGTGGATGTGCAGGATATCGTATTCTCCCATATCCGGGATGCCTACACCTGGCATATTACCGAATGGAACGGCAAGGAGATCTCCATACCGCTTCCCGTTTTGGTAAAGAGCGAGGAGCGCGGCTGGGATATGTTCCTCTCCTCCCACCTGCATCACGGAAATGTACATCATAATTATTATGTGGCAGGAGAAGGCGAACATGCCGGAAAAGTGGTGGAGAAGAACAGCAGAGGGGAAGAGGTGAAACCGCTCGACCTGTCGCTCACCAAGAATGTAGTCGGCCTGTTGATCAGTTGCGGGATATTGCTTTTTATCGTACTGCGGACAGCCCGTTGGTATAAGAAGCACCCCAATGAAGCACCCGGCGGATTTACCGGGCTGATGGAAATGGCCGTCATGTATATCCATGAAGGAGTTGTAAAGGAAGGGATCGGAAAGGAATATAAGCCTTTTTCATCTTATCTGCTGACGGTATTCTTCTTTATCCTGATCAATAACCTGATCGGTATCATCCCGGTTTTCCCCGGGGGTGCCAACGTCACGGGTAATATTGCCGTAACGGCGGTATTGGCAGGATGTACGTTCCTGGCGGTGAACCTGTTTGCTACCAAGGAATACTGGAAGGAGATATTCTGGCCGAATGCTCCCCTGTTCCTGAAGTTACCGTTGCCGATCATGCCCTTCGTGGAATTTTTCGGCATACTCACCAAGCCATTTGCCCTGATGATCCGTCTGTTTGCCAATATCATGGCCGGACACACGATCATTCTGGCACTGACTTGCCTGATATTCATCACCGCTTCGATGGGAGTAGCCATAAACGGCACGATGACAGTCGTTTCAGTACTGTTCACCGTGTTTATGAACTGTCTCGAATTATTGGTGGCATGTTTGCAGGCCTATATATTCACCCTGCTGTCGGCCAACTATATCGGACTGGCCAAAGTAAGAGAGTGAACAAACATATTTATTAAAAACAAGGTTACTAATTAAAAGATTAAAAACTATGTTATCAGCAATTTTATTACAAGCAGCAGCCGGTGCAGGCATAGCTAAACTAGGTGCAACAGTTGGAGCAGGATTGGCAGCTATCGGCGCAGGTATCGGTATCGGACTGATCGGAAAAGGTGCAGTTGAAGGAATCAGCCGCCAACCGTCGGCAGCCGGCGATATCCGTACATCCATGCTTATTATGGGTGCGTTGGTAGAAGGGGTTGCCCTGTTTGCGATCGTGGTATGTTTCTTAGGATTATTCCAATAAAATAAAAGTAAACTATGTCATTGCTCACACCAGACGCAGGGCTTTTATTCTGGATGATCCTTTCCTTCGGAATTGTCTTTGTCATTCTTTCCAAATATGGGTTCCCGGTGATCATCAAAGCCGTGGAACAACGGAAAGAATACATCGACCAATCCCTCGAATCGGCACGCCAAGCAAACGAACAGCTTGCCGGCATACAGGCCGAAAGCGAAAAGATCCTTGCCCAGGCAAGAGAGCAGCAGAATGAGATCCTGAAACAAGCCCTGGTTGAAAAAGAAGAGATCATCAGCGAAGCCCACAGGAAGGCTACCGCTGAAGCCCATCTGCAGGTAGAAGAGGCTACCCGGCATATTCGGGAAGAAAAGGAGAAAGCGATCCGCGAAGTCCGCACCGAAATAGCCGACTTGTCCGTCGCTATCGCAGAGAAAGTAATGAAAGAGAAAATCAGCCGTACCGATGAGCAGGAAAAGATCATCAACGGACTGCTCGACAATGTTTCGTTTAGTAAATCGTAAGATATGGATGTAGGTACAATCTCTTCCCGGTATATCAAAGCGCTCTTTTCGCTTGCGAAAGAGAAGCAGCAGGAAACCCGGGTATATGATGATATGAAGATGCTGGCCGTTAGTTTCGAACAGGAACCGGGGTTGAAAGTCGTACTGGATAATCCGATCTTTCCCGAAGAGGAGAAAGTAAAGTTACTGACGACGGCAGCCGGTCTGGAAGTATGCGACCTGTTTGCCCGGTTTATCCGGTTGGTACTGCAGCGTAAAAGGGAAAGCCTCTTACCGCTCATGGCCTATATCTATATCCATATGTACCGGAAGGATAAGAAGATCACCCGGGTATTGTTCAAGACACCGGTTCCGGTAGACGAAGCGACCCGGGAGCATCTGAAGAAACGGTTGCAGGAAGAGACTGGCGATACGATCGAGTTCACAGGAGTGATCAGGCCGGAACTGATCGGAGGATTTGTGCTCCGGATCGGTAATATCCGGATCGACGCCAGCTATTCCAGACAACTCCGGGAGATAAGAAACAAGCTGATCGAAAGAAATTAAAAAAGAAAAACGTATGACAGACCAGATAAAAGTAAGTGAAGTTTCCGCCATATTACGCGAGCAACTGGAAGGTATCAATACCAGCATCCATCTGGAGGAAGTGGGTACCGTGCTTCAGGTAAGCGACGGGGTAGCACGCATCTACGGACTGGATAATGCCGAAGCCAACGAGCTGCTGGCCTTCGACAACGGCATGGAAGCCATCGTCATGAACCTGGAAGAAGATAACGTGGGTGCCGTATTGCTCGGCCCGACCGACCAGGTGAAGGAAGGTGATACCGTAAAACGTACCCGCCGCATTGCTTCTATCAATGTAAGTGAAGATATGATCGGCCGTGTGATCGACCCGCTGGGTAACCCGATCGACGGAAAAGGCGAAATCGTCGGTAAGAAATACCAGATGCCTCTGGAGCGGAAAGCGCCGGGCGTGATCTTCCGTCAGCCGGTCAACGAACCGTTGCAGACGGGTATCAAGGCGGTAGATGCCATGATACCTATCGGACGCGGACAACGTGAGCTGATTATCGGCGACCGCCAGACCGGTAAGACTTCCATCGCGATCGATGCCATTATCAACCAGCGTAGCAATTACGAAGCAGGCAACCCTGTTTACTGTATTTATGTAGCGATCGGACAAAAGGGCTCTACCGTAGCCTCTTTGGTCAGTACGCTTCAGGAGAAAGGAGCTATGGACTACACGATCGTTGTCAGTGCTACCGCTTCCGATCCGGCTGCGATGCAATATTTCGCTCCTTTTGCCGGAGCTGCTATCGGCGAATATTTCCGCGATAGCGGACGTCATGCCCTGGTGGTTTATGATGACTTGTCAAAGCAGGCTGTTGCTTACCGTGAAGTATCCCTGATCCTTCGCCGCCCTTCCGGACGCGAAGCATACCCGGGCGATATCTTCTACCTGCACTCCCGCTTATTGGAACGTGCGGCGAAGATCATCAACCAGCAGGAAGTAGCCCGCGAAATGAACGACCTGCCGGAAAGCATGAAGGATCTGGTAAAAGGAGGTGGCTCGCTAACTGCCCTGCCGATCATCGAAACACAGGCGGGCGACGTTTCCGCCTATATCCCGACCAACGTGATCTCTATCACCGACGGACAGATATTCCTGGAGACAGACCTGTTCAATCAGGGGAACCGCCCAGCTATCAACGTAGGTATCTCGGTATCCCGCGTAGGTGGTAATGCCCAGTTGAAGGCGATGAAGAAGGTGGCCGGTACGTTGAAGATAGACCAGGCACAGTTCCGTGAACTCGAGTCGTTCACGAAATTCGGTGGCGAAATGGATGCGGTAACAGCCTTTACGATCGATAAAGGACAGAAAAATACCCAACTGCTGATACAGCCCCAATACAGCCCGATGCCTGTCGAGTATCAGATCGCGATCCTGTATTGCGGAACGAAAGGCCTGTTGAAGGAAGTGCCGCTGGACAAAGTGCATGATTTCGAAAATGCCTATCTTCAGACATTGATTACCAATCACCGGAAGGACGTACTCGACGTACTGAAATCGGGAGTGATAAACGACGATGTTTGCCGTATCCTGGAAGAAACTGCTCACCAGGTAAGCGGAGCATACAAAGCAGGTTGAATATAGAAACTAGATTATGGCATCACTGAAAGAGATAAAAATCCGTCTTGCGTCGATCAGGAACACACAGAAGATCACTTCCGCCATGAAGATGGTATCTTCTGCCAAACTGCATCATACACAGACGATTGTCGAACATATGCTTGCATACGAAAGTAAGCTGAGCACTATATTGAACGGAACCCTGGCTGCCGAAAGCGAACTGAATACCCCTTATACCGCCTGGCGGGAAGTGAAGCAGGTCGCTATCGTTGCCTTTTCGTCCAATACGGGTCTGTGTGGTGCTTTCAATGCCAACATATGGAAAGAGTTGTCCGCCCGCCTTCACCGGTATGAGGCGGATGGCATTGCCGTACGCATTTATCCCGTCGGCAAAAAGATCGCCGACGAACTGCATAAAGCCGGATACCAGACCGACAACAGCTTTCTTCAGGCAGGTGACAAGCTAAACTACGAAGATGCCAGCCAGCTGGCTACTGCGATGATGACGCTTTATACTTCCGGTCAGGCCGACCGGGTGGAACTGTTCTACCATCATTTCAAAAATATGGCGGAACAGATACTGACCGAAAAGGTATTCCTTCCGATCACGTTACCGGAGATAACTTCCACAAGCATGTCGGCCAATTACATCCTGGAGCCGTCGTCCGAACATCTGCTGGCTTTATTGCTTCCCAAAGTCCTTCACCTGCATATCTACACGACACTGCTCGACAATACGACTGCCGAACATGCCGCCCGTATGCTGGCTATGCAGACCGCCAACGACAATGCCAACGACCTGATCCAGGAACTGACATTGCAATACAACAAGAACCGCCAGCTGGCTATCACCAATGAACTGCTGGATATAATGGGAGGGGCAGGTTAATAACAATACTTCATTTCCTTACATATTATAAAAGAACGAAGCTCCGGCGAATCACTTCGGCGGAGCTTCTGGCTTTAAAATTATTATTGAACAATATTCTAACAACCAAATTTTATAAATTTAATAGAAGAATAGTATCATTAGTTGCGCGGTCAATACGCGCAGAAACATTGTCAAAGGATAAACCGTTGCATACCCTACAGCCGGCGCATCATTCCCGGCCGTTGCATTCGCATAAGCCAGTGCAGGGGGATCGGTCGTACTTCCGGCCAGTAATCCCATCAGCGTATAATAGTTCAATTTAAAGAAATGCCGCCCTACCAGTCCGATGATCAATAAAGGCAACATAGTGATAATGAAACCGTAACCGATCCAGGCAAAACCACCCTTATTTACAATCGTATCCACAAATTCCTCTCCGGCACTCAAACCTACGCAGGCCAGGAACATGGTTATACCGATCTCCCTCAACATCAGGTTGGCACTCTGGGTAGTATAAGTAACCAGTTTATAACGGTATCCGAACCGGCTTAACAGGATAGAAACAACCAACGGGCCACCAGCCAGACCCAGTTTGATTGGCTGCGGAATCCCCGGGATAGAGAAGGGAATACTACCCAAAATAATACCTAAAGCAATACCTATAAAGATAGGGATCAGATTAGGTTCATTCAAACGCTTCATTGAATTACCCAATATCATACTGACTTTATCAACGGCCAGTTCGCTACCGACCACCGTTACGCGGTCACCCACCTGTAATTGCAAGCCCTGGGTAGCCACCAGTTCGACTCCGGCACGGTTTACACGTGTCACGTTGATACCGTGTAAACGCCGCAACTGCAAATCTCCCAGCCGGGAGCCCGTCAGTTCCGGTTTGGTAACCAGGATACGGCGGCTGACAAATTCACTTTCAGCAGGGATCCATTGTTTACGATCCATTTCTATTTCCTGGCCGACAAACGTTTTTATTGTCTCCGCATCATGCTCCGTGGTAATCACAAATATCTTATCATCCTCTTCGAGGATCGTACTTCCGGTAACAATTTCGACCTTATTACTCTTTTTCCGCCAGATACGGGATATAACATATTGCCGGTGTTCGAGAAAAGCTCCGAGTTCCATCACCTTACGGCCAAAAAGAGCCGGATTCTTCACAACGAGCGATATAGGAGTAGCTTCACTGTTATGTACATCGTTCTCCGCTTCCAGTTGCTCTGTCTCTTTTTCAAAGCTAATATGAAAAATATACCGGACGAACAACATGGAAAGGATGATACCGACAACACCCAATGGATAGGCTACGGCATATCCCAGCGCAATCGTTTCATCCGATGTCCCCGTCATATCCGTAAACGCCTGTTGCGCGGCTCCCAGACCGGGAGTATTGGTTACCGCCCCCGATAAAATACCGACCATCGTCGGCATAGGGATATCCGTTATAAAATGGATGGCTAACGTTGTTACGACACCCAGAAAAACAATTCCGCATGCCAGCCCGTTCAGCGTCATTCCCCCTTTCTTAAAAGAAGAAAAGAACCCCGGCCCAACCTGCATACCGACCGAATAGACAAACAGGATCAATCCGAATTCTTTAAAGAAATGAACAACAGCGGGATTAATACTAAACCCGAAATGCCCCAGAAGAATACCGACAAAAAGTACCAGTGTGATACCCAGTGAGATACCAAATACTTTTATCTTACCTAACTGAATCCCGACAGCGATTACCAAAGATAATAAAAGGATAGAATGCCCTATTCCCTCTCCCCACAGCAATTCATTTATCCACTCCATATCTATTTATTTTCAATTTTATAATGGCATATTGCCATGTTTTTTAGGCGGATTGCTCTGGCTTTTGTTCTTTGCCATTTCCAACGCCTGTATAAGTTTGAAACGTGTCTGCCGGGGCATGATGATCTCATCGATAAAACCCTGTTCGGCTGCCCGGTACGGATTTGAGAAGTTCTCCGTATATTCAGCCATCGCCTGCACCTTCTCCTCTCCTGTCGCTTTCCGATAGAGGATATTAACAGCACCTTCGGCCCCCATCACAGCTATTTCAGCCATCGGATAAGCCAGGTTTATATCAGCTCCGGTCGGTTTGCTCGCCATCACGATATAGGCACCCCCGTAAGCCTTCCGGGTAATCAGTGTAATTTTAGGAACCGTAGCTTCGGCATAGGCATAGACGATCTTGGCTCCGTGGCGGATAATGCCGTCATGCTCCTGCTGGCAGCCGGGTAAGAATCCGGGAACATCTTCAAAAGTGATCAAGGGGATATTGAAACAATCACAGAAACGGATAAAGCGTGCGGCTTTGTCTGAAGCATCGATATCCAGTACACCTGCCAGAAAAGCCGGTTGGTTGGCGACGATCCCGACCGAACGCCCTCCCAAACGGGCAAAACCGACTACGATGTTTTTGGCAAAATGCGGCATTACTTCAAAGAAATAATGGTTATCGACCACTGGTTCAATAATATCTTTGATATCGTAAGGTATATTCGGATCATCGGGAATGACTTGCTGCAATGCTTCTTCCTCCCGGCGGATATCATCGGTACAGGAAATTACCGGCGCATCTTCCATATTATTAGACGGAAGGAAACTCAGCAATTCGCGAATGCTCATCAAAGTTTCCTCCTCCGTGTCACACATGAAATGAGTCACACCGCTTTTACTGCTATGTGTGTAGGCGCCTCCCAGTTCTTCCTTGCCGACCTCTTCATGCGTAACGGCTTTCACCACATCCGGCCCGGTTATGAACATATGGCTCTTTTCCTTCACCATAAAAATAAAGTCGGTCAATGCCGGAGAATAACAAGCCCCACCTGCACAAGGCCCCAGGATAGCCGATATCTGCGGGACAACCCCCGAAGCCATCGTATTCTGGTAAAAAATGGAAGCATACCCGGCCAAACTGCTTACCCCTTCCTGGATACGGGCACCTCCCGAGTCGTTCAGGGCAATGACAGGCGCACCGCTTTTCAGAGCCAGTTGCTGAACCTTTACGATCTTGGCCGCATTCGTGGCACTCAGCGTACCGCCGTAAGCCGTAAAGTCGTAGGCATAGACAAATACCAGCCGTCCGTCGATCTTTCCATAACCGGATACAATCCCATCCCCCGGGATCTTATTCTTATCCATACCGAAATTCGTACAACGGTGAACGACAAACTTATCCAGTTCGTTAAATGTCCCTTTATCCAGCAACATATCGACACGTTCGCGGGCGGTCATCCTTCCCGACTCATGCTGCTTCTCGATACGGGCAACGCCTCCACCCTGTAAAGCGGCCTTGTCCAGTTCCCCGAAGGTTTTATATAATTGTTCTTTTTCCATTTTAATCTTCTTTTTCCGTTATTACATCCAACGACAAGAGCACCTGGTTGCTGGTCACTGAATCCCCCTCTTTCACCAGGATTTCGCGAACCGTACAGGCAGAACTAACCTTATAGTTACTCTGCATCTTCATTGCCTCGATTACAGCGACAATATCACCGGCTTCCAACCGGTCGCCCACCTGTACGGGGATCTTCACCACCTTACCGGGCATCGGAGAAATAATCCGGTTCTCCTGCTTTTCCTCACTGCTCTTTCGCATACGCAGATATTTCACCTGTGTATCGAGTATATCGATATTATACGATAAGAAATAAGTATTTACAGTATAGTTCTTACCGCCTGCTCCACGTATCAGTTCGGCGTTATACGACACCCCGTCATGCAAGATAGAACAGGCTCCGTTTTCCGCCATTACGATATCGACGTCATAAGGAACTCCGTCGACGGTCAGTTGTACCTTATTCCCCTCCTTACTGACCAGCGACACGTCAGCAGTCCTTTTTCCTATATGTATTTCCATAAATAATAATTATTCGATGTACTAATTGCCATGTGCCGGTTCTATATTCTCAGAACCCCTTTTTGCAGGCCGAATTCACGCCAGCGGCTGATCGGGCGGCCATCCGCAGCGGTTCCGGAACTGTTTTCCTCCAGATTCATCAGATAATCGATGTAAGCAGCGATCATAGCGATATTCTCCGTTTCCGTACCTCCGGTTTCAACCGGATGCTGTAATTGCTCCGCATGTTTCTCTATAAAGGAAGTATCATATTTCCCTTTCACGAAATCGGAAGAATCCATGATACGGCGCAAATAGCTGATATTGGTTTTCAGACCGGTGATCTTGTATTCATGCAACACACGACGCATCCGTTCGATAGCATACTGCCGCGTAGTAGCCCATACGATCAGCTTTCCGATCATCGGGTCATAATAAACAGGTATTTCATACCCTTCATACACATAACTGTCTACACGAACGCCGATACCGTTGGGCTCGGTCAGTTGGCGTATGACACCGGGCGAAGGCATAAAACCGGCATCGGTATCTTCGGCGCAGATACGGCATTCGATGGCATGGCCGCGCTGCACAATATCTTCCTGGCGGATGTGAAGCTGCTCGTTATTCGCCACCCTGATCTGCTCTTTTACAAGATCGACACCCAAGACCTCTTCCGTTATAGGATGTTCCACCTGCAGGCGGGTATTCATTTCCAGAAAATAAAAATTCCGGTGTTTATCTACCAGAAACTCGATAGTGCCTGCACCGGAATAATTCACAGCTTTCGCCGCTGCAACCGCTTTCTCTCCCATATTCATTCTCAACTCCGATGTAATAAAGGGAGAAGGGCTTTCTTCCACGATCTTCTGGTTACGGCGCTGAACCGAACATTCACGTTCGCACAGCTGGATCACATTTCCGTGATTATCACCTAATATCTGAAATTCGATATGATGCGGCTCTTCCACAAATTTTTCCAGGTAAACCGTATCATCCCCAAAAGAAGAAAGCGATTCCGACCGGGCGGAGTTATAAGCTTCCTCCACCTCTTCTTCCTTGTGGATCAATCGCATGCCTTTTCCACCACCGCCCATAGAAGCCTTCAGCATCACCGGGAAACCGATCTCTTTACAGATACGGAGAGCTTCGGCCGCATCCTGTAAGGGTTGCTGTGTACCCGGAACAACCGGAACCCCCGCCGCGATCATCCGTTTACGGGCTGAAATCTTATCCCCCATCGCTTCCATCGTTTCAGCAGCCGGGCCGATGAAGATTATATTTTCCTCCTTGCATCTCCGGGCAAATCCGGCATTCTCGGAAAGGAAACCATATCCCGGATGAATAGCATCCGCCTGATGCTCTTTGGCTGCCCGGATAATTTTCTCTATATCCAGATAACTTTCCTTTGATGCGGCAGGGCCGATCAGGCAGGCTTCATCGGCATACAGGACATGCCTGGCTGTACGGTCGGCTTCCGAAAAGACGGCGACCGACTGTATTCCCATCTCACGACAGGAACGCATCACGCGTACAGCGATCTCACCGCGGTTCGCGACTAGTATTTTTCGTATCATATCAATGCTTTAATCGTTTATAGTGAGGATTTACTTCACAGGCGTAAAAATATTTCTTTATTTCATTCAGGCAGGAATTGCATAAACAGCCCGGATAATGCATTTTTACATAGGCAAGTTGAAGCTCATCCAGATTCACAGGTGCACATTGACAGGTAGCGATATTATCTACCCGGCAAACAAAGGAGACACCACAACGCGGACAATCTTTCTCCATGATCTAATAACTTTATAATAATAAATAATCTTTTCGAACCCGTATCCTAACCCACGAGGATATGAGCCTTTAACGAACGGCAGGTCTTCTGACTGACTCCCATCCTGAAGCCTTCCCGACGACTATCTACTGCATCGTCAGTGGCATAAGTTGTTTTCAGAATGTTGAACGGAGCTTCACAGCAGCGGGACTGTCCGGGATTTACACCCGATTCCCTTTTAATCTGTATTCCCGGAACCGAAAATACAGAACCATTTCGGTGCAAATGTATAGAAAAATTAGTCATATCAGGATCATTTTTCATATATTTTTTTCGCGTTCCACCAAAAGAAGCTGAAACATAAGAGCTAACAGCACAAAGAACGACATTTTCTTTTTTGGAAAAAAAAAATAAAGCATCAAAATTCAAAAGTTTTCCACTTTTAGCAAAAACGCTACTGAATACCAGATGATTGACATAATTTAACCAGACAAAAGTTTTCCAAAAAGAACACCGTATGTAGTTACGACATACCTTTGCAAGTACAAAAACAACGTAATATACCAATACAATTATCATGATTCAGACAGTTATCAAAAGGGATGGTCGTATCGTCGGATTTAATGAGGAGAAAATCGTGACGGCAATCAGAAAAGCCATGCTACACACAGAAATAGGAGACGATTTGCAGCTAATTCGCCAGATCGTCGACCATATTTCATTCAAAGGGGAACCACAAATGACGGTGGAAGCGATTCAGGATGCAGTCGAACTGGAACTGATGAACAGTAGCCGTAAAGACGTAGCACAAAAATATATTGCCTACCGCAATCAGCGTAGCGTTGCCCGTAAAGCAAAAACGCGCGACATGTTCCTGGAAATTATCAATATCAAATCGAATGATATCACCCGCGAGAATGCCAATATGAATGCAGACACGCCCGCGGGTATGATGATGAAGTTCTCCAGCGAGACAACCAAACCGTTTGTCGATGACTATCTGTTAAGCGAAGAGGTGAAGGAAGCCATTTCCAACAATTACCTCCATATCCATGATAAGGATTATTACCCGACCAAGAGCCTGACCTGTGTACAGCATCCGCTGGATCGCATTCTAAAATACGGTTTCTCTGCCGGACATGGCGAATCGCGCCCGGCAAAACGTATCGAAACGGCCAGCATACTGGGATGTATCTCACTGGAAACTGCTCAGAACGAAATGCACGGTGGACAAGCGATCCCGGCTTTCGACTTTTATCTGGCTCCTTACGTGCGCAACAGCTTTATCGAAGAGATAAAAACGCTTGAAGAATTGAACGGAGCCGATTATTCACATCTCTACCAGGTAGAAGTAGACGACTATGTGAACAGCCCGCTGGATGGCCTGACAGGCGACCAACGGATCATACAACATGCGATCAATAAAACAGCCAGCCGCGTCCACCAGTCGATGGAAGCTTTTATCCATAATATGAATACTATTCACTCACGTGGTGGCAACCAGGTGGTATTCAGTTCCATCAACTACGGTACAGATACTTCGGCGGAAGGTCGTTGCATCATCCGCGAAATATTGAAAAGTACCTACCGGGGTGTCGGTAACGGCGAAACGGCTATCTTCCCGATCCAGATATGGAAAAAGAAACGGGGCGTAAGCTATCTGCCGGAAGACAGGAACTACGACCTGTATGTATTATCCTGTAAAGTATCGGCACGCCGCTTTTTCCCGAACTTCCTGAACCTGGATGCAACTTTCAACCAGCATGAGGATTGGAAAGCCGACGATCCGCAGCGTTATATGTACGAAGTGGCAACGATGGGATGCCGCACGCGTGTATTCGAGAACCGTTTCGGGCCGAAAACATCTATCGGTCGCGGAAACCTGTCTTTCTCTACGATCAACATCGTACGCCTGGCTATCGAATGTATGGATATTGAAGATAAAGAGGTACGTATTGCCCGTTTCTTTGCCAAACTGGATGAAATGCTGGAGATTACAGCCCGCCAGTTGCACGAACGTATGGAGTTCCAGAAAACGGCGTATGCAAAACAGTTCCCGCTGCTCATGTCTTCACTCTGGCTGGGTAGCGAAAAGCTGAAACCGACAGACACGATCGCTTCGGTCATCAACCAGGGTACATTGGGTATCGGATTTATCGGGTTGGCAGAATGCCTGGTCGCCCTTACCGGTAAACATCATGGTGAAGATGCAGACTCACAGGAATTAGGTATAAAGATCGTGACTTATATGCGCGACCGCGTAAATAAGTTTTCGGAACAGTATCAGCATAACTACAGCGTGCTGGCAACTCCGGCAGAAGGTCTTTCCGGCAAGTTCACAGGAAGAGACCGTAAGAAATTCGGCCCGCTGCCCGGTATCTGCGACCGCGATTATTATACGAACTCCAACCATGTTCCGGTATATTACAAATGCAGCGCCCGCCATAAGGCAGAAATCGAAGCGCCTTACCACGCTTTGACCGGTGGCGGTCATATTTTCTATGTCGAAATTGACGGCGATGCGACCCATAATCCGGAAGTGATCATGAAAGTGGTCGATATGATGGATAAATACAATATCGGTTACGGCTCGGTAAACCATAACCGCAACCGTTGCCTGGATTGCGGCTACGAAAACGCAGATGCCAACCTGGAAACCTGCCCGAAATGCGGCAGCCAGCACCTGGATAAACTGCAACGCATCACCGGCTATCTGGTAGGTACGACCGATCGCTGGAACAATGCCAAGTTATCCGAATTGAACGATCGTATTATTCATAATTGATTAACAGTCAACAACTATGTTATCTATTATCGATATTATAGAAGATACAACCGTAGATGGCCCCGGCTTCCGGACTGCCATCTACGCTGCCGGCTGCCCGAACCAATGCCCGGGCTGTCATAATCCGGAATCGTGGGATATCAACAAAGGCCGCCCCGTTCCTACCGAAGAAATATTGGAAAAGGTGCTGGCCGATGATTTCGCCGATGTAACCTTCAGCGGCGGCGACCCGATGTACCAGCCGGAAGAGTTCACCAAGCTGGCGCGCGCCATCAAAGAGAAAAGCCGGAAGAACATCTGGTGCTATACCGGATACAAATTCGAGAAACTACTGGAGAATCCCAAACAAGCAGCATTACTCCAATATGTAGACGTCCTGGTCGACGGCAAATTCAAACAGGCTCTCCATGACGAAAGTCTATTGTTTCGCGGCAGCACCAATCAGCGGCTGATCGATGTGAAAGCGTCTTTAAAAGAGAAGAAAGTTATTTTCTATAATTATAACCCATATATCTAAAAAAACAATCTCATAATCCTTTATTGAAATACATAGTTTAACATACAATATTTATAATAGGGAGTCAAAAGATCCTCCCTATTATAATTTTGTTCACCGCTTAAATTCAAACGATACTGTTTTTTGCCACATTTTTCCTCTAGTGTTCATACATTGAAGATTAAATTTGTAACTACCAGCTTCATTAGGAGCTGAAGTGAATACTAAATTAATGATGTTCGCTATCAGATATTTTTCAGACATTTCATTAAATATTTCTAAATTATACTGTTTCTCAACATTCAAATCCTGATATGATGAAGACAGCACCTCTTTACAAGAAATATAATGAATCTGAACAAGATCATCCACATATGAACCTTTCAAATGATCCACATCAAAATTTTCTTCACATATTAAATGAATAAAACTAATAGTATCATTAGCCAAAATAGGTATTTGCATACTCTCACTAATACGCCCAGAAAAACTATCATCTCCATATCTGGTAGATATTTCTTTATACTCTTTACTCTGTAAATAATTATTTGAAACAGTTTTTCCTTTCAGTTCGAATTGAATAGAAGAGTCACTTTCCAGAAGATGAATTGATCCAATCTCATTTTCATAAGAATAAATATAATGGCTCGTGTCTGAAAAATCACCCGGGCTATTTTCCAAGATTTTTTCTCTACAAGACGAACTAACAATTAGAATCAAAAAGAAATAAATTACTTTGTGCATGTCAATCATTTTCTAGGTATGAACATTTGCATATCACTATTATAATCATTTTTTCCTCCTTGAGAGTTATTATAAATAAAATGTCCCACACTACAAAAACCATCAGAATTTCCATATTGCCCCCAATTACAGTGAACAGATTCAATTGTATGAGATGTTGTAAAACTCGTCCCCGGCATATACTTAAGATTTTCCCATAACACTTCATCAACATCATTTACATCTGATAAATCCGGAATGGCATGAGCCATATATTTACTCCATTCAGTCACATAAATTTTCTGATAAACTTTCCTATATCCATCCATTACCCACGCATGTCCAACTGTTCCTGATTTTCCTCCTCTTACAAATACAGGACACTTATCTATAGCAATTGCGTTAGCAGCTTTTGTCATATCAAATCCGTTAATGATAGATGAACAAGTATAACCGTAAGTCTCAAAAGCAGCCCTTGTATTACTCGTAGTCGAAGTACTTCCATCACAACCATAAACCATATGAATACTTAAACCTATATTAGAAATAAACCTCGCCGCTTCCGAATTTGTGTCGGTATATTCTGCATTATCTAAAATACTCCAATTATACGTTCCTACTCCAAGATATCTATGATAATTACAAATTTGCCCCATTGCAATAGCACCACAACCTGCAGGAGCACGACCTGAAGTATTACTACACAGAGTTTTAACACTTCCATTAAACGGTTGATACTGTCCCCAACGAGTCTTCAACAATGGAGAATATTCTGTTATCTCTTCTGGTAAATATTCATATTCCCTAAGTACTATATATCCATCTTCAACAGAACGAACTTCTTCTATTCTATTTGCTAAAGCTACGACATCATTATTAGATCGCACATCACTCTTTTTTTGCATATAGAATTCTTGCAAATACTTCTGACACACAAAAGGTATCGTTTTAATCACCATATCCAATCCTTCATTTGTTAATGTATCCGCAAGAGTCCCTTTTGTTGCATGAGTAAATATTACAGGAATTCGAGGATCAGCAGATACAATAGAGTACCCATCTTGATAATTAATAAAACAGACAGGAATATCTTGTTCTGAAAGAGTATTTATAGCATCATTATTTGATAGCATCTGTACCTCTTGTGGAACTTTTACTGAATAAAAACGAGTTTCAGTGCTTTTTACTTGAGAAGATACACTTTTTGTAAAAGCACTATTTCCATATTGACTTGAGATAACTTTTATCGCTATTTCTTCTGGAGATGAACTTAACGCACAAAGTTGCGCTCTACTACTAATATTTGTCATTTCATTATTACATGAAAATAACGAAATAAAACAAACAGAAAAGGCTAATAATTTTTTTTTCATAACTAATATATTTAATATTAAACTAATATTGGGAATCCACAATTTTACAGGGGCACTATATAAATTTATCACAAATTCATAACATTAAATGAAATTGCCTCAGAGGATTACATCATATTTTTCCTAATCCCGGGATAAATATTTTTATTTTTAGTTTGGCAGGTTTCCTGACTTCATCGAGAAAGCACCCTTCCCATCTTTAAAAGACAGTGGTATAGTAGACTTGCTTTCACATTAAACAGATGTTACAGTAGCGGGCACTGTTTTGGTTTTACACCAAATTCCCTTTTTATATGATTCTCCGAATAAGAATACATATCACCAACTGTGCAAATATAAATAAATAATTAAGAAGTAAATACAAAAAGAATATTTAATTCATAATAAGATGAATTTATTTACAGAAACAATTAATTCGTCACATATAATATAATTGCAAATATATTTAGCTCAATATAGAAAAGCATCATATATAAATAAAAAAGTTACTGAACATTATCATTTGACAAAATGATATTTTATATACATCGTAGCCGTTCTATTTGACAAGAATTACAGGAGTACAGATTTTTATGAACTTATGGCAGGGTTATCCATTTTCATATTGTTTCCATTTTCTTTCAAAACGATTCAGTATAATTCTCTATTCCAACAAACACAACCATAAGGTTATGTTTATTTTCTATTCACAGGCATTATAACATTGCATTCTTATTCTTATTTTCAACCCTTGCAGAAAATAAAACTGCTATAAAACACCTAAATTTGATCTCAAAAAGCAAAAAACAAAGAAACTCACGCTTAAATTTAACAAAAATTCAGTAATGACACAATAAAATCTCAGCTTCAATAAAATTTTATTTCGTTTTAAACGAAATTGAAATTCGTTTAAAACGAGATTGAAAATAAATTCAACGCACTAAAATGTTAATATATATAACAAGACTTTATCTAAAACACGCTTTACAGCGAAGACACTCGTCACAAAAACAAACATTAGAAGAGCAATTTAACACAAATACACTCGTTCTAAAATCACTATGACATTCAACATCTTGCCTTTCGATAAGCCATTGCTACAACCTCACAGATTAAAAGGAGATAGTAGCCTCACAAAATAAATTACAAATAAATATCATTCATTTTCAAAAATACTTTACTACTTTTGTACCGGATTAAGGTGAATCACAATGCACTCTGCGAGTGATGAGAGGGAATCCGGTGTAAATCCGGAACAATGCCCGTTGCTGTAATTCCGTTCCGGCCTGTGCCGGAAATGCTTGCAACCTCATGCCACTGACCACAAGTCGGGAAGGCCATGCAAAGCCGGAAAAGTCAGAAAACCTGCCTGGTCGATTATATTCATGCTTTCGGGATAAAGAGCAGGAATTAACGAGGTGGAATTTCAATACGAATTCTTCCATTTTATTTATACGTTTACTTATATGAGACTGAAAGGTATTGCTATGTCTTTACTTTCGGTGTGTGCATTTACTCCTGCCATTGCTGTTGCCGGAGAAATGCCAACCAATACACCGGAGAAAGAACAGGTACAAACCGGCATTTGCGTGTTAACCGGCAAAATCATTGACTCCGAAACAGGAGAAGGTATACCTATGGCCACAATCAATGTTCCGGGAACATTGATTGGCACCGCCTGTGATGCAGACGGTCGTTTCCGGCTGGAACTGATCGAAGGAAAAAGCTATAACCTGCTTGTCCGTTCGACCGGTTACATGGAACAGACAATCAAGATCAACGCCAGCGGAGCACAAAAACAGATGGATATCCGTATGAATGCCGGAATATTCGACCTGAACGAAGTGGTCGTTACCGGTACCCGTACAGAGAAGACGATCAAAAACACCCCTGTCCTTACCAAACTGATCCCGGCTTCCCAATTACAACGCAACGATTTTGAAAACATTATGGATGCACTGGAATATTCCATTCCGGGATTGCAGTTCAACAGCGACCCGCGAGGAGATAATATCCGCATCCAGGGATTGGAAAACAAATATATCCTGATCCTGGTCGACGGCGAACGTCTGTCGAATACCCCCGGAGGCCCGATCGACTTCGAACGCCTGAGTACTTCCAACATCAAACAGATAGAAGTTGTCAAAGGTGCTGCTTCGGCTTTATACGGTTCCAGCGCAATCGGCATGATTATCAACATCATAACAAAAACTCCGGAACGTCCGGCCGAAGGATGGGCTAAAGTTCGTTATTCACGCTACAACGAACTGCTGATGGATGCCGCTTTCGGTACAAAATACAAAAACTTCACTTCGCAGACATTGTTCAACCGGAACTCGACGGACGGGTACGACCTGACACCCGACTCGCCGGCAAACTATACCCAGAACCCGTCCGCCAATATGACAATATCCGAGAAGCTGGCCTGGGAACACAACAACACCAAACTGGATGCGGCAGCCGATTTTTTCCTCAACGAAGAGAAAAACCCGAAGCTAAGCAACGAAGTAACACATTATAAGAGCTTCAACAAAACATTCCGTGCCGGACTTCAACAACAGTTGGGAGAAAAGAATTTATTGAAAGCTATCTATTACGGAGACTTCTACATCCGACGGACTGTTTTTGAAAAGCTGGATTCAGTAAGTAAAAATGCTACCTCAAACGTACAGACTTTACGTTTGACGGATATTTATACACCGCTCGACAACCTGCAAGGAATAGCCGGTATTGAGTTCAACTGGAATAAGGATTATAATATCAAACAATACGGAGAAGATATGAAAACCCGTAAGGTAAACGACATCAACGGGTTCGTACAACTGGACTGGAAAGTGATCCCGCAACTCGATATCATCGGAGGTTTCCGTTATACCCACCATTCTGTTTTCGGGAATGCCTACACACCGAAAGTCAACGTGATGTACTCACCCGGTAATCTTCGTCTGCGTGCCGGATACAGCAAAGGTTTCAAAGCGCCCGATGCAACCGAGCTGTTCTCCGACTTCCAGATGGGTTCCGTTTCACACAACATCGGTAACCCTGATTTGAAAGCCGAACATTCGAATTACTACTCTTTCTCTGCCGAATACACATTTAGCAAACTGAATATCAGTGGAGAAATCTATCAGAACGATATCAAAGATAAAATACAATCGTATAACGTTATCGTAGAATTGCCTAACGGAGCAGAAGAAGCACAGTTGCGATACAGAAATGTAGATAACGCCCGTATCCGTGGAGCGGAAATCTCTGTCGCTTACAAACCGTTCCGATGGGTAAACTTGCAAGGTACTTACGATTTTACAGATGCACAAGACAAAGCTACCGGCCTGCAGTTGACCGGGAATACCAAACATTCGCTCAGTTGCAACGCGATGTTCCTGTTCGATGTATTCAAACGGGAAGCCTCTGTTTCCATTACCGGACGATGGACATCGAAGAAAATCAACTTCCGCGAAAAGACCGTGGTCGATCCTGAGACAGGAAAAACAATCCAGCAGATGGTAGACAGTCCGCAGGATGCATACAGTTTGTGGAAACTGACCGTACAGTATAGCATCTGGAAACATAAATATATGAACCTACTGCTGACAGCCGGTGTACAAAACATCTTCAACTACACCGATCCGGTCAATTATACGACATACGATCCGGGACGACGCGTGTTCGGTTCCGTCATCTTTAAATTCTGATAGCGATTTATGAACATTATAATTTTTAATCATTTTATGAAAACGAACAAATTGAATTTTGCAGTATTTGGTCTGAAACAGATCATGGTACTTGTTGCATTGTGTTTACTTTCCAGCGGTTTTGTAGCTTGTAGCGATGATGATGAAGAACCGGAAATCCCGGCAGAAGCAAAATCATTCTATCTTATTAACAATAGCACAGCCGCTAATGACTGGGTCTATTTTTCTTTCTCGAAAGGTGATAGTGTTGTAATCGATAAAGCGAATGCTGCTAAAGACCAGACTTGGGACATAGCTTTCCAACGTTTCTATATACGTACAAACAGCGGAACTTCCGGTGAAGGCCAAGGCGGTGCTCTGGACACTAAAGAAACAGCTTTCGACAAAGTAACAGTTGTTCCTACCAGTGGTTTTATTGCTGATACAAAAGTAGATATGATGACAATAATGGGTAAATTTGAAGAACGTTCTGCCAATACCGCTTTTCAGGTATTAGATCGTCCTGTTTGGGCATGGTTCGATGCTCCTACCGGCGATATGCAATGGCACTACAATAAGAATGTATTTATTATTAAAACTGCTGATGGAAAACATTACGCAAAAATAATAATGAAACAATACAAAAGCGATGACGGTAAAGAATCCGGCCACATCAAATTCGACTATGTATATCCGTTTAAATAACATTAGTTAATCAACGCAAAGGAGGGGGGATCATCAGACACACATATATACTTTTCTTTCCAATCTCCCTTCCTTTTGCTAATTTTCCACATTATGTCTGTAATTCAATTCCTCCGTCAACACAAATCCGCAGGATGGAAAGCCGGGCTGGCACTTTTGCTGGTACTCGGCTTATATGCTTTTTATAGCCTGTTGCTTTCTCCCACCCGAATAGCACTGGTAAACTTCCCATCCTACCAGGTGTCTAACATAGCGATGGCAAGCGACAGCCGCCTGATACAAGTCAGCGAGGTCAAGCCGGAAGACGCATCTTCGCTGAAGAAATACGATGCAATCCTGCTGTTCGGCCCAGGGCTGCGACTGACGGAAGAACAGACAGAAAATATTGAAGCAGCCGGGAAGAAAGGGGCAACCGTATATACCTTCATCTTTTCGTCCGGCTCCATCATTAACCATCATGTAGACAGTTTGCAACAGCAGCAACTGGACACCTACTACAACAACCGGAGCAAAGTAAACTACCGGAACATGCTGCATTATATCCGTAATACGTTCGACAGCCGGAAACTATTCCAAACAAAACCGGAAGAAGCAGTATTGATCCCTTCCGATATCTTTTTCCACTTGGAAGACGGTGTCTTTTACCGTACTGCCGACGAATTGACCAACCACCTGCGTGAAAAGAAAATTTATAAGGAAGACGCTCCCCGCATCGCATTCATATCGGGAATGACTTCCCCGCTGGAAGGGAACCGGAGCTATGTAGACAGCCTGATTGTCCGCCTGACAGATGCCGGATTCAATGTCTATCCCATTGCCGCAGCAGCCAAACGGCAGGAGCTGATGGAAAGCGTTCATCCCGACGCTGTTGTCTATCTGCCGATGGGACGCCTGGGAGGCGACAAAACAGTGCAATGGCTGACAGAAAACAATATCCCGCTTTTCTGCCCGCTATCCATCATGTTGAGCCGGGAAGAATGGCTGAGCGACGACAAGAATAAAGGAGTGACAGGCGGTTACCTGACTGCCCGTATCGTGCTGCCGGAGATAGACGGAGGGATCGATCCCTTAGTGATCTCTACCCAGAATGAACATCAGAACGGCTATTATATGTTTGATGCGGAAAGTGAACGGTTGGATAATTTCACTGGGAATGTCAGGAAATACCTGCAACTGCGCACCAAGCCCAATCAGGAAAAACGGATTGCGATCTGCTATTTCAAAGCAGCCGGACAGGCTTCTCTGGTAGCCGCCGGACTGGAAGTGGCTCCCTCCCTATACGAACTGTTGAAACGGTTGAAGCACGAAGGCTACAACGTAGACGGGCTTCCCGACACCTTCGAAGCGTTCAATCAATTACTGAAAAAACAAGGAGCCGTTTTAGGAGCCTATGCCAAAGGGGCACAGGATGAGTTTATGAAGAATGGCAACCCGCTCTGGGTCAGCAAGTCCACCTATGAGCAATGGGCTGCAAAGACGCTTGTCCCCGATAAATATAAGGAAGTGGTAAATAAGTACGGAGAAGCACCGGGCAATTACCTGAGCGCCGGGCATAACGGAGAGCCCTCGCTGGCTATCGCCCGCCTGCAATTCGGAAATATCGTACTCTTCCCACAGCCGCATGCAGCAGAAGGCGACGATGAGTTCCAAATCGTCCACGGCGCAAGCGTCGCTCCCCCACATGCTTATATAGCTCCCTACCTTTGGGTTCAGAACGAATTCAAGGCAGATGCCCTGGTTCATTTCGGCACACATGGAAGTCTGGAATTTACACCCGGCAAACAGGCCGGTTTATCCAACAGGGACTGGCCGGATTGCCTGATTGGCAATCTGCCGCATTTCTATTATTACAGTATTGCCAATGTCGGTGAAGCCATCATTGCCAAACGTCGTACGCATGCCGTCATGCTGTCGCATATCACGCCGCCTTTTATGGAAAGCCGTACACGCGGCCGGTTTGCCGGTTTGTTCAATGATATAGATGCCTGGTATCAGACACCGGAAAACAAGCAAAAAGAGATCGGCCTGAAGATAAAAGCAACGGTATTGAAAAAGGGATTACAGCGCGATCTGCAACTGGATAGCATATCGGGGACTCCTTATACCGCTGAAGAAATTGAACGCATTGAGAACTTTGCCGAAGAGATTGCCAATGAAAAAATGACCGGACGCCTTTATACATTGGGGCAACCGTATAGTAAAGAGGATATTGAGTCGACAGCCATCGCCATGTCGGCCGATCCGCTGGCCTACAGCCTGGCACGCCTGGATGCACTGAACAAAAAGATTACCAAAGAACAATTGGAAAACAATGCCTATATATCCCGTCATTATCTTACCCCGGTGAAAGCAAAGATCAAACAGATACTGATCTCACCGGCTAAAAGCAGTGACCTTCTGATACAGGAAATAGCATCGCTGACCCGGGCCGACCTGATGAAGGCACGGGCAACGGAAATGGCCGTCAATCCCCGCCAGATGTCGATGAGCGAAATGATGGCGATGGCTTCCGCCGATAATGACGAAAACGGTTCGGATGAAAACGGAGAGATGAAAATGCCGGCCGGAATGCCGAAAGTAGGTAAAATGCCGGACTGGGTAAAGAAACGGATCGAAGCACGTAAAAAAGCGAAAAAAGAAGGAAAGAAAGCCGAGATGCCGGAAATACCCCAGGAGGAAAAAGATTTCTCTTTCGCTGTCCTGGAGATTGAACGTACGTTGAAAAACGTGCTCAACTATAAGCAATTGCTGGAGACATCGCCCGAGTCGGAATTACAGAGTTTCCTGCATGCCCTCAACGGAGGGTATATCGCTCCCAGTCCGGGCGGTGACGTGGTTCTTTCGCCCAATACGTTACCAACCGGACGCAATATGTATTCGATCAATGCCGAAGCGACTCCGGGAACCCGTGCGTGGGACAACGGAAAAGCGCTGGCAGACGCTACCTTACAGACCTACTTCAAGAAACATGAGGATTGGCCGCGTAAGGTCAGCTATACTTTCTGGGCCGGTGAATTTATCGAAACGGAAGGAGCAACATTCGCACAGGCGCTGTATATGCTGGGGGTAGAACCTGTACGCGACGGAATGGGACGTGTTACGGATCTCCGCCTGATCCCTTCCGAAGAGCTGAAACGTCCGCGTATCGATATCGTCGTACAAACTTCCGGACAGCTTCGAGACCTGGCCGCATCCCGTCTGGCCATGCTGAGTAAAGCCGTATCGATGGCTGCCAAATCGGAAGGCGACCCCTATGGAAACTATGTAGCCGAAGGAACGATCGAGTCTGAAAAGATGTTGGTAGAAAAAGGTATTTCTCCCAAAGAGGCACGCGAACTGTCCACCATGCGTATATTCGGTGCCGTGAACGGCGGCTACGGAACAGGTATCACCAGTCTGGTAGAGAAAGGGGATGCCTGGGACGACGAATCGCAGATAGCATCTACTTACCTGAATAACATGGGAGCGATCTACGGCGATCCCGACAAATGGGGCGAAGTGGTGAAAGACTTGTTCAGCATCGCTTTGCAGCATACGGATGTGGTAATGCAGCCCCGGCAGAGCAATACATGGGGCGCACTGAGTCTCGATCACATGTATGAATTTATGGGAGGAATGAACCTATCCGTGCGCAACGTGACCGGTAAAGAACCGGAAGCTTACCTGTCCGATTATCGTAACCGTCACAATATCCGCTTGCAAAACCTGCGGGAAGCGATCGGCGTGGAAAGCCGTACGACACTGCTTAATCCTGAATATATCAAGGAAAAGATGAAAGGGGGCGCAACGACAGCGGAGAACTTCTCCAAAACGTTCCGAAACACGTATGGTTGGAATGTAATGAAACCCTCTACGATCGACAACGAGCTTTGGGACGAGTTATACAAAATGTATGTTCTCGACGAACAGAAACTCGGAATTCATGCTTTCTTCAAAAAGGAAAGTCCTGCCGCCCTCGAAGAAATGACAGCCGTCATGCTGGAAACAGCCCGCAAAGGCTACTGGAAAGCGACAGACGAACAGTTACAACAGATTTCCGAACTCCATGTCGGACTGATCGAGGAGTTCAAGCCGGCCTGTACCGGATTTGTCTGCGATAATGATAAATTGAAAGAGTTTATTGCCGAACGCATTACGCCGCAACAGGCAAAGATTTATCAGCGGAATATCTCTGAAATAAAGGAAGTTGCAGTAGAAACCGGACAACAGGTGGTATTGAAGAAGGATCAACTGACGCAGGCTCCGCAGCAGGAAAGCCAGACACTGAATGGCATTCTGATCGCGGTAATAGTGACCCTGTTGTTTATCATGCTGGTATTTGTGCTGAAGCGGAGAAAAAAATAACAAATGGAATATGTTATCGGCATATTGCTTGGATTTATCACCCTGAACTTTCTGCTGAAGATTGGGTTTTACAATTCTTTTTCCGGTATCCTGGCCGCCGGGGTGGGATGCAGCCTCTTTGTAATGGCTATCTGGCCGTGGGCTACCGAACAGTCGAAGACACAGATAGCCGATTTCCTGTCATCACCGGAACGAATGCAGGATGCTGCCGTAATGATCACGCTCGAATCAGCCGTGATGATCGCTTTCTGCTTCGATTGCTTTGCCGGATTTCGCAGGCACGATACATTCTTTAAACGGGGGCTGACTCGTTTACTGAAAATATATCCGGGGATGCTGATCACCGTTGTTCTGGCATATAGCCTGACACAGCTCATCTTCGCTTATCCCGGGATCAGCTTCCGCACGGTTGCGTGGCTGTTTGCCGGTGCAACGGGAATCGGTATTATCGGTATCGGATGGTTTCTCAGGAAGTATCTGGCAGACGAAAGCCTGAGACTGGAATTACTGTTCGTCACCAATCTCTTTATCTTATTGATGGGAATCATCGCTACATAAATTTATTAAAAGACATAGGATATGACATCAATCTCTAATGCTTTATTCTGGATATCTAACGGGTTATTGGTTCCCGTAGTAGTATTGCTGCTGCTATTCTTCGGGCGGGCCATTCTGATGGTAGGCGGTTTTTTCGGTGAGTTCTGGCAGAAAACCCGTTTACAGCAACAGGTAAACGGAATACTTGAAGAAATGACACCTGATACAGCCGGAGAACTTTACAGCCGATTACCCGAAAACAAAAATATCCCGCTGTTGCGCTGTCTTGAAAAGTTATATACCCACAAGGAAAACGCCGCTTATTGCGAACGCCTGCTGGCGAACTACGAAGTGGAAGCCGAAAAAGAGCTGGGACGTTCACGGACTTTTATCAAACTGGGCCCGATGCTGGGGCTGATGGGAACACTGATCCCGATGGGGCCTGCACTGGTGGGCTTATCGACCGGCGATATAGCCTCGATGGCTTACAATATGCAGGTGGCTTTCGCCACTACGGTAGTCGGTATGGTAATTGCGGCGATCGGTGTCGTCACCCTGCAAATCAAACAGCGATGGTATGCCCGCGACATGAATGATCTGGAATATATCTATAAAAACCTGCGGAATGAAACGAAATAGGTTATTTCATACGGAAGGTGACTCCGATCCGATGGGTGTAGTTGCCAATCTTTTTGATGTGGCGATGGTATTTGCCGTTGCTTTGATGGTCGCTCTTGTTACCCGCTTCAATATGACGGAACTTTTCTCGAAAGAAGATTTCTCGCTGGTTAAAAATCCGGGAAAAGAGAATATGGAGATCATTACCAAAGAAGGAGAGACAATCCACCGGTACAGTCCTTCCGAAAACCAGGAAAGCAGTAGCAAGAAAGGCCGCAAAGTAGGGATCGCATACGAGCTGGAAAACGGGGAAATCATTTACGTACCGGAATAATGGGATTACCAGACAATCCTTTCTCTACTCCATTACAAACTGCTTTTTGTAAGCCAAAGGAGAAATGCCCCGATGCTTCTTAAAAAACTTTCCGAACGATGACTGGTCAGAGAAGTTCAGCATATCGGCCACCTGCTGAATGGTCAGGTCGGGGTTACGCAGGGAGATTTCAGCTTCACGCATCAATGCTTTACTGATCCATTGGTTGACAGTTTTTCCGCTGAAACTCTTCATTATACGCGAAAGATATTCAGGAGTGATACATAACTCGCCGGCATAAAAAGAGACGGAATGTTCCGTACGGCAATGTTTGTTCAGCAGCTGGATAAAAAGGAACAAAAGCACGTCTTTACTGGGTGGGTTCGGGTTTACTTTTCCCCGGTTGGCCTGGTAAATGATATCATTCATTTCCAAAAGAAAGCCACGCAGTTCGTTCAGGACAATATCCCGTTGCCAGGCATGACCGGTGCGTTCCATGTTACGTTCAATCCGCAACAGGCAATCTTCCAGCAAAGCCCCTTCTTCGTCTTTCAATTTCTGGATCGGACGGCTATGGCGCGAAGCGATATAAGCAGCAGGCATACGGCGGCTATTCAGCATGATCTCAGCAAACAGGTTCCTTTCGATAATCAGGTGATACCCTCTGAAGTCCGGAGATAAACGAAAATCCTTTACCGCATGCATATCCATAATATCCAACAGCACATTATCCGTCAGATAATAGGTAAAATCATCAATTGTAATCTCTATCTTGCCCCGACGCACCAGAAAAATAGAAAAGGCATCCAACCGAATGGATACACCTTCCTTAAATCCCGGATTTTCATGACCGTCACCATTTATCCGGGCAATGATCAACTTATCCTGATAGGACTTAAAAACCAATTTATAACGCAGCAAATCCTCGATACTGAGTTGTAAGACAGATTGTTCCATGAATACTCTTTTGTAAGTTGGCAAAGATAAGAAATATATCTTAAACCGATTCGGATCATTTTGCTGACGTCAGCAAAATGATCCGGGTTAATTCAAGCATTGAAAGAGAAGGAGATATAAACAAATAATAATAGAATAAATCCTGTTATTATTAAATACTAATCCATATATTTGTGGAAACTATAAAAACAGTAACTATGAAAACTGAAGAAATCAAAGAATTATTTACTCGATTTGAAAGTATTGTCTGTGAATACAATGGGGTTGAATGTTGGAGTGCAAGAGAATTATATCCCCTATTAGGATATACCCAATGGCGTAACTTCCTGCCAGCCATAGAAAAAGCAAAAGCATCCTGCCAAAATGCAGGAGAAGATACAGTCTATCATTTTGCGGACGTCCGCAAAATGATCACTCTTGCCAAAGGAGCTGAAAGAGAGATAGATAACATACTCCTTACCCGCTATGCATGTTACCTAATTGCACAAAATGGAGACCCTCGTAAGCCTGAAATAGCTTTTGCCCAAAACTACTTTGCCGTACAAACACGCCGTGCAGAGCTTGTAGAACAACGCTTGTTGGATTACTAACGCATCAACGCCCGCACCAAACTAGCCGAAACAGAGAAGCTTCTTTCGGGTGTATTATACGAAAGAGGCATCGATAACAAAGGTTTTGCTACTATACGTTCAAAGGGAGACAAAGCCCTGTTTCGCATAGATACCAAGCTGTTAAAACGCAAGTTAGGTGTACCGGAAAGTCGTCCGCTTGCCGATTTCCTACCGACAATCAGCATTAAAGCAAAAGATTTTGCTGCAGAAATGACCTCTGTCAACGTACAGCAAAAAGACTTGTACGGACAATCGCCCATCGAACATGAGCACGTAGATAATAACCTGGCTGTAAGAGACATGCTAGTCAACAGAGGTATTTTTCCGGAACATTTTCCAGCTGGTGAAGATATTAAAAAAGTGGAAAAACGCATGAAAAAAGAGACGAATAAGCTGAGTGACCCCAGGAAGAAAAAGAAATAACGCAATGAAATCAATATAGTATCCTGATCATTTTGCGGACGTCCGCAAAATGATCAGGCGCTATCCCCCTGTTCAAATTTGGAACAACAATATTCAATTTTCGACCACATGAAATCGGGGAAAAAGTCGGACATTTGCACCGGTTATTAGTTAAGGCAGTATATATCAATGAGTAGCAAACTTTCACACTCTGACATTACCGTGTTGATGTTTTGATTTTGGAACAATCCTACTGCCGGGATTATAATTGAAATAATAGCAGAAAAATGAAGAAAAATTTTATTGCCCGATGCCTCAGCGGCCTCGGGGTAGGGCTTATGTGCCTTATTGTAAGCTCGTGTAAAGAGCAACCGGCAACAATGGTTAACAGTGAGTACAAGGTACTAAAAGTGTCGACAACCGACAAAACCCTGAGCAGTCTTTATTCCGCCACTATACGGGGACGACAGGATATAGATATCTATCCTCAGGTGTCAGGATTCATTACCCAACTATGCGTAGAAGAAGGGCAGGCTGTACGAAAAGGACAGTTATTGTTTGTTATCGACCAGGTACCCTACCAGGCAGCCTTGCAGACTGCACTTGCCAACGTAGAAGCGGCAGAAGCAGCCCTGAGTACGGCCAAACTGACGCTCGACAGTAAAAAAGAACTGCATGCACAAAATGTAGTATCCGCTTTCGACCTGCAAACAGCAGAAAACAACTGGCTGAGTGCCAAAGCACAACTAGCCCAGATGAAAGCGTTGGAATTGAATGCGCGCAATAATCTTTCCTATACGGAAGTGAAAAGTCCGTCGAACGGCGTTGTAGCAACACTCCCCTATCGTGTCGGAGCATTGGTAAGTGCCAATTCTCCTAAGCCACTGACAACCGTTTCCGACAATTCGGATATGTATGTCTACTTCTCCATGACTGAAAACCAGCTCCTGTCATTAACCCGTCAGTATGGTTCGAAGCAAAAGGCACTGGAGATGATGCCGGAAGTAGAACTACAGTTGAATGACAAGTCTGTTTATCCGGTAAAAGGGAAGGTAGAAACAATCAGCGGCGTTATCGACCGCAGTACAGGGACCGTGAGCCTGCGTGCCATATTCCCGAATGAAGACGGCATACTCTACAGCGGCAGTTCCGGTAACATCATTCTGTCTACAGAAAAATCAGGAAGTATCGTTATACCGCAGACGGCCACTTTTGAAATACAAGATAAAGTTTACGCCTACAAGGTGGTAGACGGTAAAGCACAGTCCACCCTGGTTAACGTAACCCGCGTGAACGGCGGACAGGAATATATCGTGAACGAAGGTTTGAAAACCGGTGACGTGATTGTTGCCGAAGGCGTAGGTTTACTGCGCGAAGGAACCCCGATTCAGGTTAAACAATAATTGAAAGAAGGAATATGAAATTAAGAACCTTTATAGAACGCCCGGTACTATCAGCCGTTATCTCTATCGTGATAGTATTTATGGGTATCATCGGATTGTCGACGCTGCCTGTCGAACAATATCCGGATATCGCCCCGCCTACCGTCATGGTAAGCACCACTTATTTCGGAGCCAGCGCCGAAACACTTCAAAAGAGTGTGATCGCCCCGCTGGAAGAAGCCATCAACGGTGTTGAAGATATGACCTACATGACCTCTACCGCAACCAATGCCGGTACCGTCTCCATCATGGTATACTTCAAACAGGGAACTGATCCCGACATGGCTGCCGTAAACGTGCAGAACCGCGTATCGAAAGCCAGCGGTCAGCTCCCCGCAGAAGTAAACCAGGTAGGTGTAACGACGACGAAACGGCAAACCAGTATGTTGCAGATATTTTCTATCTACAGCCCTGACGACTCATACGATGAGAACTTCCTTTCAAACTACCTGAGTATCAACCTTAAGCCGGAGATCCTTCGTATCTCGGGTGTCGGCGAGTTGATGGTAATGGGAGGCGATTACAGCATGCGTGTCTGGATGAAGCCGGACGTAATGGCACAGTACAATCTGATCCCGGCTGATGTTACAGCCGTCCTGGCTGAACAGAATATTGAGTCGGCCACCGGTTCATTCGGAGAAAACTCAACGGAGACGTACCAGTACACGATGAAGTACAAAGGACGTTTGATACAGCCGGAAGAGTTCGGAGACATTGTGATCCGCTCGTCGGAAGATGGAGAAGTTCTGAAACTGAAGGATATCGCCGAAATAGAACTCGGCCGCGAAAGCTACGCATATATCGGTGAGACATCAGGGCATACCGGTATATCCTGTATGATCTTCCAGACAGCCGGTTCGAACGCAACCGAGGTAAACAACAATATCGACGCCTTTCTGAAAGAAGCACGTAAAGACTTACCTAAAGGAGTAGAGATCGTACAGATGATGAGCTCGAACGACTTCCTCTACGCCTCTATCAATGAAGTGGTGAAGACACTGATCGAAGCGATTCTCCTGGTAATCCTTGTCGTATATATATTCCTGCAGGATATCCGTTCGACCTTGATCCCGTTGGTAGGTATCATCGTATCGCTGGTCGGTACGTTTGCTTTTATGTCAATTGCCGGATTCAGTATCAACCTGATTACGCTGTTTGCCCTCGTGCTGGTGATCGGTACGGTGGTCGACGATGCCATTGTCGTCGTCGAGGCGGTGCAGGCCCGATTCGATGTCGGGTATAAGTCATCGTACATGGCAAGTATGGATGCCATGAACGGTATCAGCACCGCCATTATTTCTTCTTCACTGGTGTTTATGGCCGTGTTTATTCCGGTATCGTTTATGAGCGGTACTTCGGGAACGTTCTACACCCAGTTCGGTCTGACGATGGCCGTTGCCGTAGGTATTTCGGCTATTAACGCGTTGACATTGAGTCCCGCTTTATGTGCCCTGATCCTGAAACCGTACATCAATGAAGACGGTACGCAAAAGGAAAATTTTGCCGCCCGTTTCCGCAGGGCATTCAATACGGCTTTCGATGCGATAATCACCAAATATAAGAAAGGTGTATTGTTCTTTATCAAACGGAAATGGCTTACCTGGTCGTTGCTGGCCTGCTCGATTGTCGTACTTGTTTTACTGATGAAGACAACGAAGACCAGTCTCGTTCCTGACGAAGACCAGGGAGTATTGTTTGTCAATGTAACTACCGCAGCCGGTAACTCATTGGCTACAACCAATATCGTCATGACCGATATCGAGAACCGTATCAAAGATCTTCCGCAGATAAAGGAATATAATAAGGTCTCCGGCTACGGGCTGATCTCCGGACAAGGTAACTCGTTCGGTATGTTTATCCTGAAACTGAAGCCCTGGGATGAACGTACAGCCAAGGAAGATCATGTACAGTCTGTCATCGGACAGATATACGGGCGTACCGCCGATATAAAAGATGCCAATATTTTCGCTATGGCTCCGGGTATGATCCCCGGTTACGGTATGGGTAACGCGCTGGAAATGTATATGCAGGACAAAAAGGGAGGCGATCTCACCGAGTTCTTCAATACCACCCAGCAATACCTGGCCGCCCTGCGCGACCGTCCGGAGATCGCAGCAGCTTATTCCACCTTCGCCATCAACTACCCGCAATGGGAGGTGACAGTGGATGCGGCGAAATGTAAACGCGCCGGTATCACGCCGGATGCTGTTCTGAGCACACTCTCGGGTTACTATGGCGGACAGTATGTCTCCAACTTCAACCGTTTCTCGAAGGTATATAAAGTGATGATCCAGGCTTCACCGATCTACCGTTTGGATGACTCTTCGCTGGATAATACGTTTGTACGTATGGCAAACGGTGAAATGTCTCCGCTGAGCCAGTTCGTAACGTTGACAAAGGTGTACGGTGCCGAGTCGCTGAGCCGTTTCAATATGTACAACTCGATCAATGTGAATGCCATGCCTGCTCCGGGATATAGCTCCGGTGATGCGATCAAAGCCGTAAAGGAAGTAGCCTCAACCGCCCTTCCGAAAGGATATGGTTACGACTTTGCCGGTATCACCCGCGAGGAAAATCAGCAGAGCGACACGACGGTCGTTATCTTTATCATCTGTATCCTGATGATCTACCTGATCCTGAGTGCCCTTTACGAAAGTTTCCTGATCCCGTTCGCTGTGATCCTCTCGGTTCCTTTCGGGTTGATGGGTAGCTTCCTGTTCGCTAAAATTATGGGATTGGAAAACAATATTTACCTGCAAACCGGATTGATTATGTTGATCGGATTATTGTCAAAGACAGCGATCCTGCTTACCGAGTATGCGACCGAACGCCGGGCAGCCGGTATGAGCCTGACTTCTGCCGCACTGTCTGCCGCCAAAGTCCGCCTGCGTCCGATCCTGATGACGGCGTTGACGATGATCTTCGGTCTGCTGCCACTGGTAGTTGCTACCGGTGTAGGTGCAAACGGTAACAGTTCGCTGGGTACAGGTGCCGTTGGCGGTATGCTGATCGGAACACTGGCATTGCTGTTCGTCGTACCTTCCCTGTTTATCGTATTCCAGTATCTGCAGGAAAAAGTGCGTCCGATACAGTTCGAGCCGACACACGACTGGCAGATCCAGGAAGAAGTGGAAGAGGTAACTGCCGAGCGGAAAGAATATCTCGATAGTAAAAAGAAAGAAAAATAAGCAGATGAAAAATAACATCATATTATTATCCGTCGCCACCCTCTCGTTACTGAGCGGGTGCGGCATCTATACATCCTATAAACCGGAGACTTCTGTTCCTGACAATTTATTCAGGGATGAAGAGATGGCTACGGATACGACAAGCATCGGTAATCTCGACTGGCGGGAACTTTTCACGGATCCGCAGTTGCAGGTTCTGATCGACAAAGGGTTGGAGAACAACACCGATTTCCGTACCGCCCACCTGCGGGTACAGGAAGCCGAAGCCGCCCTGATGACCTCGCGCCTGGCGTACCTGCCGGCACTCAATCTGACCCCACAGGGTACGTTGAGTAGCTTCGACGGTTCAAAGGCAGCGAAAAGCTATCAGCTGGCCGCTTCCGCCAGTTGGGAAATCGATATATTCGGGAGACTGACAAACGCGAAAAGAAGCGCTCAGGCAGCCCTCGAACAGACCAAATCATATAAGCAAGCCGTCCGAACACAGCTAATAGCCACTATTGCCAATTCCTATTACACTTTATTATTGCTAGACAAACAACTTGTCGTTAGTGAACGGACGGCTTCACTTTGGAAAGAAAATGTACAGGCGATGTACGCCCTGAAAAAAGCCGGGCTGACGAATGAAGCAGCCGTCTCACAGTCGGAAGCGAATAGCCTGAATGTGGAAGCCTCTCTCCTGACTTTACGCCAGCAGATCAATGAAATGGAGAACAGCCTTTCAAACCTGCTCGGAGAAGTTCCGCGGAAAATAGAAAGAGGCGACCTCGATGGGCAGGAGTTTCCCCAGTCACTATCAGCCGGTGTCCCGGTTGCTCTGCTCAGTAACCGGCCGGATGTGCGGCAGGCTGAATACTCGCTAGCACAGGCGTTCTATGTTACAAACGGGGCACGGAGCGCATTCTATCCGAGCATCAACCTGAGCGGCGTGGTGGGATGGACGAACAGCGGAGGCGGTGTCATTGCCAATCCCGGCGGTTTATTGTTGCAGGCTATCGGCTCGCTGACACAGCCATTGTTCAATAAAGGAGCCAATATCGCACAACTGAAGATAGCCAAGGCACAGCAGGAAGAAGCCTCACTCGCCTTTCAGCAGAGTATCCTGAATGCCGGCAGCGAAGTAAACAACGCATTGACCCAATGGCAAACAGCCCGCGGACGCATCGTGTTGGCCGACCAACAGATTGCCGCCCTGCAAAAGGCCGTAAAAAGCACACAGTTGTTGATGGATCACGGAAACACGACGTATCTGGAAGTGCTGACCGCTCAACAATCCCTGTTGCAATCCGAATTGTCGCAAGCAGCCGACCGCTTCGACGAAATACAGGGAGTGATCAACCTCTACCATGCTTTAGGGGGAGGACAAGAGTAGTAAAATGAGGATGCCGCAAACAGCCGTTTGTTTACGTGACAAACAAGCGGCTGTTGACACGACACACAAACGGTTGTTTATGTGGCAAACAAAGGGCTGTTGATGTAGCAAACAAGGGGCTGTGACCGCCGCCAACATCAGGCAGTCACAGCCCCTCTTCTTTTTATACAACCGATATGCGCGTTACAGCCATTGTTTTCTTATATTTGCAGCGTAATGCTTATACGTTATGAAGAGAACATTTCTGATCACTCTTATCCTTTGTTGTCTGAACGCCTTGCTCTACGGGAAAGTCTCCCCCTTCTCCTTTTCCTCACTGAAAATGGAAGACGGCCTGTCGCAACTGTCCGTATTAAAGATATATCAGGATAAAAGAGGTTTTATGTGGTTTGCCACACGCAACGGACTGAACCGCTATGACGGTAATAGTTTCGTTGTTTATAAACATAGCAACAGCGACTCACTCAGTCTCTCCGGTAATCATATAACAGCACTGGCTGAAGACAGCCTGGGTAATCTGTGGATAGGCGCAACAAACGGATTGAACCGGCTGGATTTGAAAACCAACCAGATCGTCTCTTACAACAACCAGGCCTCATCCTCCGACTCCCCTGTTTTCCGGGCCTGGATATCCAGTCTCCACATCGATAAGCAACAACGCTTCTGGATCGGGACAAATCATGGCTTATATCAGTACAACTATGAAACCGACTCATTTATCCAGCCGGATCTGAACGGCGAATTACCCCGCGACCAGATCATGGTCATCTATGAAGCCCATAACGGGAATCTGTTGATCGGCACACTGGGAAACGGACTTTACATCTTCGATAAGCAACTGAATCTCTTATCACACTATTCTAAAAATGACACTTCCCCGTCATTAACCGATAACAATATTTCTGCTATCCATGAAGCGCCGGACGGCAGCCTATGGATAGGAACCCGCACAGCCGGAGTGAACCGGATCGATATGAAGACCCGCAAAATTACCTGTTTCAACACTCAAAACGGAAATCTGGGAAATAACTCCATCCGCACAATCTCCAGTTATAACGGGAAAATCATCGTCGGTACATTCAATGGATTAAGCTTACTGGATCCGGATACCGGCACTGGCACCAAATACACCAACTTCGATGAATACCAGGGAGGACTCAGCCATTTCTCCGTTTACTCTTCTTTCGTTGACAACGCCAATACATTATGGATCGGGACGTATGCCGGAGGAGTGAGTTACAGTAATCCGCTAAACAGCCGTTTCACGTTTTATGATCTGCGGAACGATCCGGATCTATCGTTCGGTATTTATGCCACTATGGATTACCACCCGGATCATACCCTATGGGTTGCTTCGGAAGGAAGAGGACTTCTTTCGCTAGACCTGAAGACGAATACCTTTGAACGTTTCCCCCTGAATTCACAACCGGATGCTTCGAACGCGCTGAACGACCGGAACATCATCAAATCGCTGTTCGTAGAAGGTGATATCATCTGGTGCGGTACCCAGAAAGGGACTATTTACCAATTCGATATCAAAAAGAAGAAGTTCACGCTCTTCCATTCCTTCAACAGTGAAATCAGTATCTATACGATCGACCGGTGCAGTGACGGTGCATTATGGGTCGGAACAACCGACAATACAGGGATCACCCGTTTTCTGCCGGACGGGACAGTAGCCCCGAAGGATAGTCTGTTCCCCCGGTTACCCAGCGTCCGTAGTTTCATGGAAATACGAAACGGCATCTACCTGGTGGGAATGCATATGGGCGGACTGGCCATATACGACTCCAACACCCGGAAACTGGAATCCTTCAACACCCGCCAGGAAGGTAGCCACAATCTTTACAACGATCACATTACGAATATCGTAAAAGACAGTAAAGGACGCATCTGGATCGGTACTTTTGGCGGAGGACTTTGCCGTCTGGACGAACAGAAAGGGATCGTTGAACGGCTCACAAGCGATGACGGACTCAGTGACGATAACATCAATGCGATCGTTCCCGGTGATGACGGGAAACTCTGGATGAGCACGGGAAACAGTATTTCGTCCTACGATCCGGACACACAGACATTTGTCAACTACACGGGAAAAGCAGAAATCCCTCTGAATGAATTCAGTATGAAAGGAGGTATCAAACTACCCGGCAACCAGATTTATTTCAGCGGTAGCAACGGTGTCGTATCCTTTTATCCCGAACAGCTGAAAAAGAACCATTTCATTCCCCCGGTTGCACTAACCTCTTTTACCGTCAACAACAAACCGGTTGTTCCCGGTGACGCCTCCGGACTGTTGGACAAAACGCTCGATTATACGAAAGAGATTAAACTGAATTACAACCAGAACAATTTTTCCGTCGGATATGCCGCACTGAATTATCTGTTCCCGAATCAGAATAAATATGCTTATATGCTGGAAGGCTATGATACTGACTGGAATGACGCCGGTTATCGCAAGGAAGCATTCTATACCAACCTGAAACCGGGACACTATACCTTCCGCGTCCGGGCATCCAATAACGACGGACTTTGGAATAACGAAGGAAGGTCGATCCCGATTTATATCCGTACTCCACTCTGGCAAACCTGGTATGCCTATTTACTGTATCTGTTAATAATCGGTAGCATTTGCTATACAATGTGGCATTATCTGCATGTGAAACGGAAGCTGGAACGCGATCTAGATGAAAAGCAAAAGGAACAACAAAGACAGGAAGAGTTTCATCAGTCGAAAATCCGTATGTTCACCAACTTCTCGCACGAATTACGAACCCCGTTGATGTTGATCCTTTCTCCTTTGGAAGAGATCCTGCAGCGGGTCGATATGAATCCGAACCTGAAAAGTTCGCTGAGATTGGTTTACGGAAACGCGCAGCGACTTTTATTACTGGTCAATCAATTGATGGATCTCCGGAAAAACCAGAGCGGAAACCTGCAATTACGCATATCGCATAACGACTTGTATTTATTCATTCAGGAAATATATATTGCTTTCAACCAGATCGCAGCAAAAGAACAGATCGTTTTCCGGTTAGACTCCGACGAGTCCCGCATCGATGGCTGGTTCGACCGTACACTGTTGGAAAAGGTGGTCTTCAACCTGTTATCGAATGCCTTCAAACATACCGTTCCTCACGAATCGGTCACTGTACGATTACAATCCTTATCCGTCTCCCGCTTACAGGAACTATACCCGGATCATGCCTCAGGAATTCCTCTTTCATCTTCCCGATATGTATGCCTCTCGGTTGAAGATACTGGAAAAGGAATAGAAGACTCCGACAAGAGCCATATATTCGCCCCTTTCTACCAGGGGACGGACGAAAGCGAACAGAATACAACCGGAACAGGAATAGGACTCAGCCTGGTTCTTTCCATAGTCAAACTGCATCATGGCATTGTCTGGGTGGAGAATAACAATCCTAAAGGAGCAGTTTTCCGTGTCCTGATCCCCATAGACCGGGAAGTATACAGCAGCGAAGAAATTACAACCGAGACAGAGACCGTCGAAACTGAAAATTCATCCGAAATGCAGGAAGAAACGCAGGAGCAGACAGTTGCTACCGGGCAGCGATACACATTGTTACTCGCGGAAGACAACCCGGACGTACGGCAATATATCAAAAAACACCTCGATCCCTACTTCGAGGTGCTGGAAGCCGAAAACGGAGCAGAAGCATTCGACAAAGCGGTGGAAGTATTGCCGGATATGATCATCAGCGATATTATGATGCCAAAGAAAGATGGCTTGCAACTCTGCTCGGAAATCAAACAGGATCTGAGAACAGGGCATATCCCGGTTATCATTATCACAGCCAAATCGATGGTTATGCACATCAAGGAGGGCTTTCAGTGCGGTGCAGACGATTACATCGTTAAACCGTTCAATATGGGTGTCCTTTTATACCGTATCCGTAACATCCTGGCTGCCCGCGAACGGCTCAAAGAGCTGTATGGCAAAAAGTTTTCTTTAGAATCGATGGGAATCGAAACCGTTTCGGCCGACGACAAGTTTATGCAAAAATTCTTTGAGGTGATCGAACAGAATATCTCGAACCCGGAATTGAATGTGGATCTTTTATGCAAAGGCACCGGCATCGGACGTGCCAATCTGTACCGGAAACTGAAAGCGATCACAGACCTTTCACCAATCGACCTGATCCGTAATAAGCGGCTCGAAATGGCAGCTAAGATGTTAGTGGAAACAGATATGAATATCTCCGAAGTCTCCGCTAATATTGGCTTTAACTCACATGCCTACTTTGCCACCTGTTTCAAATCCATGTATGGCATGTCTCCTACCGAATATGTATTGCAACACAAGTAATTAATACCTTCAAAGCATGCTCCGTGAGCATGCTTTTTTCATGTCTGATATAGTTTTAAAAGGAAAAGAGATAAATTTTAAACAGTCGCTTACCGTTTCCCCCTAGATTTGCAGCCGAAGAAAAACACAACAAGTTCAATTAACAGTATTAATATTATGAATAACACGTACATGAAAAGTTGTGCCTTGTGCATGACATTGTGCCTTACTTCCGCCTCTTTGCCTCATATAGTAAAAGCAGACGGTTCGGTTATCGAAAACGGAGTTTTGCAGTCATCTTTGATCAGAGGTGTAGTGAAAGACTCGAACGGCGATCCCCTCTTGGGAGTGAATGTGATCGTAAAAGGCTCTACTATCGGTGCCGTGACCGATATAGATGGCAACTTTTCTTTTGAAGCTCCTGCCGGTTCCATCCTGGTTGTTTCTTACATTGGTTTCAAATCACAGGAAATCAAAGTAAAAGGAAATACCCCCTTAAACATCATCCTGAAAGAAGACTCTGAAGCACTGGACGAAGTTGTGGTAGTAGGATATGGTGTACAAAAAAAGAGTGATGTTACAGGAGCTCTTTCTTCCGTAAAAGGAGACGAACTGACAAAACTGTCCATATCCCGTACCGACCAGGCTTTACAGGGCCAGATGGCCGGTGTTATGGTACAAAACAGTGTCGCAGCCCCGGGAGAAGAACCCAATATCATTATTCGCGGGGGAAACTCCCTGAAAGGTGACAACGCTCCCCTTGTCGTTATCGACGGCGTGTTAGGCGGTGATCTGTCCCTGATCGATCCGAACGATATTACCTCTATCGAAGTATTGAAAGATGCCTCCTCCACCTCCATATATGGTTCACGTGGTGCCAACGGTGTAATTATGGTGACAACCAAACGAGGCAGCACCGGTAAACCTTCTGTTTCATACAGCGGTTATGTATCCGTATCGCAGGTCTCTAAAAAAATGGATATGCTAAACGGACAGGAATTATACGACCTGTTAAAAGAAGCACAGGAGAACTATCCGACAAGTGCATTAAAAATACCCTCCTGGGTCGATCCGAATAACCTGAACAATACAGACTGGCAGGATGAAGTTTTCCGCTCGGCTCCTATGACCGGACACTCCTTATCTGTCAGTGGCGGTACGGAAACGACAAAATACAGCCTGTCCGGCAACTACCTGTTGCAACAGGGTATAATCAAAAACTCTGACTTTAACCGTGCAGGTGTTCGCGCGAACGTCGAACAGAAGTTAGGGAAAAACGTTACAGTCGGCATGTTGCTGAACGCCTCCCGCTCGTCATCTACCAGCGCCAGCATTAACCAGATGAATGGTTCCGATGGTGGTGGCGTTACATTCTCTGCCCTGGGTTTCGGCCCCTTGGTACCCGTATATAAAGAAGACGGATCATTCAGCGGCCCTCTGAAAGACGGGGCACAGATGAATAACCCGGTAGCGCTGATCAACGACCAGGTAGTGGATAAAGACCGCAGTTATTTCCAGGGGACTGCTTTCCTGGAATGGGAAATACTAAAGGGCCTGCGTTTCCGGACAGCCTGGTCGTACACATACAGCGATAAACGCCAACGCCAGTTTACTTCCGGGGAAAACCTGCTGTCTTACAAAGGACAAGGATATGCGTATGTAGAGAATAAAGAGACAACGAACTGGTTGGGGGAAAATACGCTGACCTATTCAAAAACATTCAATAAAGACCATTCGTTGAATGTGGTGGCAGGTTTCACGGCAGAAGCATCCGATTACTTTTACAATACATCCAGCGGTAAAGGCTTTGATATCGAATCGCTGGGATACTGGAATATGGGATTAGCCGACAACAGCCTGTTAAGCGTGGGTAGTGGGGGAAACCATTCTGCGATCGCTTCCTGGCTGGGACGTGTAAACTATGCCTATAAAGGCAAATATCTGGCATCCGTCAGTTTCCGTGCCGACGGTTCTTCCAAATTTGCAAAGAACAATAAATGGGGTTATTTCCCTTCGGCGGCATTGGGATGGCGCATCAGTGAAGAAGATTTCATGAAAGATATTTCATGGATACAAAACCTGAAACTGCGTGGTAGCTATGGTGAAACAGGTAGCCAGGCAATCACTCCTTACCAGTCATTAGCAAGTTTCAGTACGACTAGTTATGTATTAGGGGGAAACTCTGCGGTCGCCCTCGTTCCGGGACGTGTGCCGAACCCTGACCTGAAATGGGAAACAACCAAGCAAACGGATATAGGTATCGACCTGAGTGTATTGGGTGGACGTATTTCACTGGTTGCCGACTATTACTATAAAAAGACGATCGATCTTCATTATGACAAGATACTGCCTTATTATACCGGATATTCATCACAGACCCAGAATATCGGAAGTAAACAGAATAAAGGATGGGAGTTTTCTTTGAATACACAGAATCTGGTCGGCGACCTCAAATGGTCAACCTCCGTAAACATTGCTTTGAACAAAGAGAAAGTACTAGACCTGGGTGACGATCAATATTTCTATACCAACGGTTCCGGCGGCGCTTTGGGAGCAGGGTTTAATGAAACCGGTATCGTACAGGTCGGCAAACCGCTCGGTAACTTCTACGGATATGTATTCGACGGGATCTATCAGAACCAGGCGGAAGTAAATAAACTGAGTAGTTCCACTGCCCGGGTCGGTGCCGTCAAATTCAAAGACTTGGATGGCGACGGAAAGATTACGACCGAAGACCGTACCATCATCGGTAATGCCAACCCCGACTTTATTTTCGGTATCGGCAACGACTTCTCCTATAAGGATTTCGACCTGAGCTTCTTGTTTCAGGGTACATATGGGAATGATATTATGAACCTGATGACAGTAACATTCAGCGAATTACCCAGTAACTCGAACAATACCGGCAACGCATTCAGATATGTAAAAGACTCCTGGAGAGGCGAAGGCACATCCAATACACAGCAAGCCCTGAACGAAGGGGTCGGCCCGGCATCTACACGCTTTATCGAAGACGGTTCCTATATCCGCCTGAAAAACCTGACACTGGGTTATACATTGCCTAAGTCGCTTACCTCCCAATGGGGTATTTCCAACCTGCGCCTCTATATCAGCGGACAGAACCTGTTCACCATCACCGGTTATTCCGGCTACGACCCAGAAGTCAGCTCCCGCACAGGTAACTATAACTTAGGTTTCGATGGCGGTAGCTATCCGGCCATCCGCTCTTATACCTTTGGATTGAATCTTACATTATAATTAAACCATTTAAACGAACATGAATATGAAATCATATATAAACAAAGCAGTTGCGGGAGTATGTTCCCTGATGTTATTAATGAGCAGTTGCGATTCTTTCCTCTCGGAAGAACCGAAAGACTTCCTTTCGCCCGAGAACCTGCCGAATACGGAAGCAGAATGTAATATGCTGCTGATGGGAACGCTTTCCTACTGGCGCAGCAACGATTTCGAGCGTCATATTAATTTCATCGCGGAAGCAACCACCGATGCCGTTGTCAGTGCTACCGCCAACAACGTTGCCCGCGACGAAATGAACTCCCTGACCTGGCAAAGCGACAACGAGAGTCTCTTCAAGCCCTGGAAACAGTTCTATGCCTGTATCAATGCTTCTAATATCATTATACAGAAAGTCCCGAACGCCTCGAAAGTGAACGACGAAGTTAAAAACCATTACGTGGCTGCCGCCCGCTATATGCGCGCCATGTCTTATTTCTACCTTGTACGTATCTTCAATGATGTCATTTATCTGGATACGCCGGTGGAGGATTTCAACGGTGCAACGAATATGACAAAGGTTTCCGCCAAAGAAATTTATGGCCATATCATCGAAGACCTTGAATTTGCGGAAGCCAATTTACCGGAAAAATGGAGTGAAGGGACAGAGCGTCCCACTATCGCAGCCGCCAAATCACTGTTATCATGGGTATATATCACAATGGCCGGCGAACAGATCAAGGATCAGTCGATGTGGGCCAAGGCAGCAGCCAAAGCCAAAGAAGTCATCGACAATAAAGGCAAGTACGGAATTGAATTAGTGGCCGATTACGAGGATTTGTGGAAAGTAAGCAACCGTTACAACAAAGAGTCGATCTTTGCACTGAACTTTGCCGAAGGCCTCGGAGACAACCAATGCGGAGCCGAATGGCGCCCTTCGAGCATCGGTTCCGAATCCGGCTGGGGATTCTTCTACACGCTGCAAACCTATATCGACAGGTTCGATGATAAGGATAAACGCAAAGCAGCTACGTTCCTGACCGAAATAGTCAGCACTGTAGATAAGAAAACTTATACAACGACTGATTTCGGCAGCCCGTACCCTCACGGAAAGAAATGGTGCGACGGTGGCCGCGAAAACTTCTCACAGCGTAATAAACGTACCGATATGTACATTCCGATCATCCGTTACGCCGATATACTATTGATATTTGCAGAAGCAGAGAACGAAGCCAACGGCCCGACGGCAGCAGCCTATAAAGCAGTAAACCAGCTACGTACACGTGCCGGCCTGGATAATCTTTCCGGCTTATCCAAAGACGCTTTCCGCCAGGCTATCCAGAAAGAATGGGTGCTTGAAACATCCCACGAACGCATTTATCGTTTCAACTTGGTACGCTGGGGAACATATTTGTCTACCATGAGGGATTATTTCCAAAAGAACTTCCCGGATAAGGTAAAGAATGTAACAGAAGAAAGGCTTTATTTCCCGTGTCCGGATCACGACGCCATGCTGAATCCTAATTTATAAGCAAGTCGTTGACAAAACTTCATAAGTAAATCAAAAAGGGTATGAAATTCTATTAGTCTTTCATACCCTTTCACTTTTCAGATCCGTGCCGTTATATAATCGATGATATCCAGACAGAGATTGGTGGTCTGGTCATTCGTATCCAGATCCGGATTCAGCTCCACGAGATCCATCGATTTGATCAGGTTGGTCGACAGCATGTGTTTGACAAACTCATTGAACTCGTCGGGAATAAGGCCTTCACAGACACGCGTTCCCGTTCCCGGGGCAAAACGGGGGTCGATACTGTCTACATCGATGCTGAAATGGACGTTGCGTATTTTCCGCTCCTTCAGTTTCCGTTTGATATCTTCGGCCACAAAATTAATGCCTTTCAGATGAATGGTTTCCATCGTATAGACACTCAGTTGCTCCTTTTCTATCAGGGCCTGTTCGCCCTCGTCGAGGCTGCGGGTTCCTACCAGGAAGACATTCTGGGGATTCACCTTGTTGCCGGGAGCATAGATATTCACCAGTTCTTCACTCCCCATCCCCATCAGGGCGCTCAACGGCATCCCGTGGATATTTCCGCTGGGAGAGGTTTCGTTCGTATTGATATCGCCGTGGGCATCGAGCCAGATGATACCGAAATCATCGAAGCACTTCCCTACCCCGGAAGCGCTGCCCAGTCCGAGCGAATGGTCGCCGCCGACCACAAGCGGGAAGGCGCCGCCCCGCAACGTGTCGTAGACCAACTCCGCCAGGTTGTTGTTCACCTCGACGATAGCGTCGAGGTATTTCATGCTCTTGCTTCGGGCAAATTTATCCGCTTCCGACACGGGAGGCACATAGAGATTACCCAGGTCGAAGGCACGATGGCCGTTCTTCCGGATAACCTGCATCAGCCCCCGCTCGCGAAGATGGTTCGGGGCACGTTCAACGCCTTCGCGGTCGCAACCCAGATTCAGCGGGACTCCTATTACGTTTATTTTCATATAACCGGTTTAAAATTGAGCGAACGTTTCTTTAATAATACCGATTGCTTCCATCATCTGGTCGCGGGTAATGATCAGGGGCGGGGTGAAGCGGATGATATGGTCGTGCGTCGGTTTGGCTATCAGGCCGTTCTCTTTCAGGGCCAGACAGATGTCCCAGGCCACCTTACCGTCTTTGGGTTCGGTGACTACGGCATTCAGCAAGCCTTTGCCACGAACCTGTTTGATCATCGGATTGTCGATCTTTTCCATTTCATTACGGAAGAGTTCGCCCATTGCATAGGCATTTTCCGAAAGCTTTTCATCGCGTACAACTTCGAGGGCGGCGATGCCCACAGCTGCCGCCAACGGATTTCCGCCGTATGTAGAACCATGTTCGCCCGGCGCGATCGTCAGCATGATCTCGTCGTTGGCCAACACAGCTGAGACAGGCGTCACGCCACCGGAAAGAGCTTTTCCCAAGATAAGGATATCGGGATGGATATCTTCATAATCGCAGGCCAGCAGTTTACCGGTACGGCCGATACCAGTCTGTATCTCATCCGCGATAAACAGGACATTATGCTGTTTGCAGAGATTGTAGCACCGGCAGAGATAACCGTCGTCAGGCACTACCACACCTGCTTCGCCCTGTATCGGTTCGAGCAGGAAGCCGACTACATCGGGATCTTTCAAGGCTTCCGCCAGCGCATCCACCTGATTGTATTCTACTTTGATAAACCCCAGGGTATAAGGGCCGAAGTCTGTATACGAACTCGGATCGGTACTCATCGAAATGATCGTGATTGTCCGTCCGTGGAAATTCTCGCTGCAAACGACGATCTTTGCTTTTTCGGGAGCGACGCCCTTGATACGATATCCCCAGCGGCGAGCCAACTTCAGGGCGGTCTCCACCGCTTCGGCTCCGGTATTCATCGGCAGTAGCTTGTCGTAACCGAAGAACTTGCAGGCAAACTCCATGTATTCACCCAGTATATCAGCATGGAAAGCACGCGATACGAGTGTCAGCTTCTGCGCCTGGTCGGTCAGTGCTTTAATGATCCTGGGATGGCAATGCCCCTGGCTCAGGGCGGAATAACCGGACAGGAAATCAAAGTAACGTTTGCCTTCCACGTCCCACACAAATACGCCTTCTCCTTTCTCGAGAACGACAGGCAGGGGATGATAGTTGTGTGCACCAAACTTCCCCTCACGGGTGATGTAATCTTCCGGTCTCATACTATTTCTGATTTAATTGTTTTGTCAGACTGTAAGCGTTTCATACAGCCATTGAGCCAAAGGTAGTAAATCAGCTTGACAATATGTTACGGAAAGGTATATGTTAAGAAACACACGACGGCGCAGAAAACGCAGAGCCAGCGATGCTCCGGGTGTCTTCTACGCCGTTTGTGTAGGATCGGTTTTGGTGGTTATCTTACCGGACGAGCACTTTGCAGACCGAACGGGCGGTCTTTACGATGTATACACCGGGCGACAGCTCTCGGCGGGTCAGGCCGGGTTGGATATCGAAGACGGCTACCGTTGCACCGGTTATCGCAATGATACGGATTTCTTCGGTGCGGTCGGTTTCAAGACAGAGGGCGGATCGTTCCGTCCAGAGCTTCAGACCGGCTTCGAGGGTGGCGCTGTTGGCGACATCGGTATTCTTTTCGATACCGGTAATCGAGACCACGACCGGGGTACGAACATATTTGATAATGTAGACTCCGTCGCTGTTGCGGGGCTCGATCGTTTCGCCGCGGCTGGTGGTTACGACGGGGACGGATTGGTCGTAGTCCTTATCCGGCGTAAGGTAGAAATGAAAATCACTCCAACTTTCCACCTCATAGCTGCCCGCAACTGGGTCGGTAACGGCTCCTTCGACAGCAGGAAGGGTCACGGTGTATAACTCCGGCTCAGGCGTAGACTTCACTTCCCAGGAGATACCGAACGGACTGAAGCTGGAAACGGAAAACTTCAATCCGGTAGCCGTATTTCTAAGGAGACCGTTTGCATTAGAATAAACTTCCGTTGTTCCATCCGACTTCAAGTGAACGACAGTAAAGGTATAACCGGCATCCGTTCCAGCAGGATAAGGATAGATTATTGTTATCGGAGAACCTGCCTTAGGTTGAAGCGGAATTTTTGTACCATCCTGCTTTACTTCTACCAAAGCGATCTCAGTATAGACTAATTTATCATACTTTACCTTTTCATTGCTTATAGCCTTATCAATATCCTTTTTATATATCTTTTCCAGATTACCGGTCAATAGTTTGATGGTTGAACTTCCTTCTATATCAGGTCGCTCATCGACAGGAATAACGGTTGTCGGTGCATCAACGGGATCGACAGGAACTGTTTCCTGAACCTCCTCTTCAGTGATAACCGCTTGTGCATTTTTTTCAAACTTTACGGTGAAAGCGACCGATGTCGCATCCGCTGGTACCGTATAGCTACCGGATGAAATATCGACCGGACCACCGGATACTCCACCGGACAGGGTGGCCGTATAACTTTTTAATCTGTAACCGGGGATAGTACTGTATTTACACGTCAGCTTCGCTCCATCAGGAATCACATCATCAGCTGCTACAAGGTCATCATTGCAGAAGATAGAAATGAAGCCACCATTGACTGTCTGAGTAATGTTCGCCCCAACAGCAACCTTCATATCCGTAAAGACAGCCAGACCATTCTTTGCCGGAGCCTGAAAGTATACGACAGATGTACCATTCGATTCTTTTCCCTGCAAGCGGGCAAGACCTTCGCCATCACTATTATCCATTTTCCAGAGACGATAGGTCTTACCGGCTGTAACGGTTGTAGCATACGCTTTCGTATCGCATATCTTTCGCTTCAGTGTTTGATCAACGGCATTGGTGGCAATATAGTCTATGCCATTGAATGGTTTTGCAAACTGCCATTCAATCCAGGTATTGCTAAGCGTGCCTGTATTGTGAATAGCCTCTTTGTTGCATCTAAGGATGATCTCTGTCTTTTGATCGGAGATTCTCAGCGTACCGGAGTTTTCAATACCATAATAGTCATTATTGGTATTATAGATATATAACCCTTTTCCAGCCAGCGTCAGCCTGCCTTTGTTGACCAATGTATGTGCCGCCCCAGAGTTGAGTTCCAATACGCTTTCATCTGAATCGATTGTCAACTCACAACCTTCATTTATAGTCAATGGCGTACCATTACTGTTGATCATTTTTACGTTATCAAAAGTAAGTGTCGGGTTACCGATGACGTTATCGATGATGAGTTTTGAAGACGAAGAAGTATCGTCATACTCTATTAGGATTCTCCCGCTAAAAGGTATAAGTGCGTCATCATTATTCTTTTTGTAAGTCCATTTATTATTCGGATAAGAGATAGTATAGGTGTCCGTATTACTTTCGAAAAGAACCAAAGGATCAAGGGCCGACAGAAAATCGTCGGTAGCCAGGCTAGCAGCAGGCTGGTTGGGGATAGCATCGCCATAAGTACCCGTAGGCTCGCCATTAGCGTTAAAATTGACGGTTTTCAGTTGCGGCAGCTTACCATCGTCGTCAGTACCGATAACGGTAAAGGCTTTTGTATCTTCAGTGCCCGCCCATGAAGCGATGGCGGCGGCCACCTCATTGAGATAAATGTCTGCACCATTAATGCCGGATGCTGTGAGATCTTGGGTCGGAGGAGCGGGTTCTCCGTTACCTAGCGTCAACTCGATGTGCGTACTGGCGTAGTTGTCGGCTAAGGAAGAGTTGCCATTCTTCTGTCCGATAATACGCCCGGCTGATTTGTCATCTGCAGTGCCGAGAGCTTTAATGCCGTCTTCATTTAAGGCCAGACAGTTTTGGATAATAGCATTGTTTGTATATCCTGCAATACCACCTGCTTTACTTTTATTATCATTATTATGTGCAGAAACTAAACCAGTTGCATAGCAAGAGATTATTAAAGTATTAGTTGTTGTATACCCAGCAATGCCGCCACTATAACAACCATTAGTAGTTGAAGTACCGGTTATCTCACCTGTAGAATAGCTATTCGATATTTTTACCTGACAGAAACCGGCGAGGCCTCCTATCATAGCCTCTTTTCCTGAGCCATTTATCTTTCCGGAATTAAAGCAAGAAGCAATGCTGCTACCACTCATTAAATAACCAACTATTCCACCGACATAACATCCGTCCAGACTAGTCATATTTATTTCCGCGCTATTAGAAGACGCGTAAACAAACAATGTATTATGTATTTGCCCCGCAATTCCTCCGGCTCTAATATTTTTTTCTATACCGCTGCCAGTAATCTTACAGGCATTATGACAATTTATGATTTTTGTTTTATTTAACACCACACCGGCAATGCCACCGATAGAGATTGTAAACATAGTACCATTATAACCAGTTAAGCTGATCTCTCCCCCCACTGTCAAATCCATAACGGTAGCCTCATCTAGTCCACCAAAAAAACCAATACTAATGAAATCCACAGTTCCTCCGATTTTCATTCCTGAAATCGTATGGTTGTTGCCCTTGAAGGTTCCTTTAAATCTTTTATAGTCGTCTTTACCTATCGGCTCCCAGTTTTCCTTGAAGCCTTCAGCTACACCGCTTCCAGGTTTTGCCAAAGAGATATTGCCGTTAAGCATAACTGTGCAATCTTTAAAACCTGCGGTGGCAGGATAATAAGCGGAGTGAGTTTCGCCTTCATTGGCTGTTGTCTTTACTTCATTCGTCACCCAGGCGATCCAGGCAAGGCCACGCGCGGTCTTGACGGTGTAAGTCTTATCTCCTACATTGACAGCAACGTCATCGCCATTATTACTCACAGTGGCTGTCTGGCCATAGGCCGCCCAGTCGGCAGGAGCGACTTCGATAACTCTCGCCTCCCCACATACCGACCATAATAACATCAGTATCACGATATTGATTATTCGTGCTGCATCCCTTTGGCTCGCAGCACGATAACTATTTTTTACTGTAAAAAATGTCTTCATAAATAAAAGAATTGTTTTAATTGATTCGTTTCTTATTGATCAAACTCTCCGCAGAGCTACTAAACGATCACTATGAACGGAGTCGTAGCGCTACGGAGTCTTTTTTCACCGGAAACCGAAATATAAATTATTATACGGCAGCGGTACGATAGGAGTCTGGATCTCATACCCCGGCTCTTCACGCATACCGACGATACCGCCGAAGCCGTCTACGTTACTGGATGCGGTAATACTACCGGTTAACCGGGTAATTCCGCTGATTTTGAGCTGACCGACATCGTCTTTATTGGTTTTCACATGCAGAGAACCTATCGCTCCCCCCGTACAACTTGAAGATGTGATAACGATCTTGCATGTATTCGTACCGTTAATTATCAGGGTTACCCCGCTCGTATTCGTCAAATTCATATAGCCGCATATACCGCCGACAGACGTGTTTCCATATATATTAGCATAGACAACCGGAAGATTATTTATGATGTACGATGCAGAACCTACCACCATATTATATCAGTTCCTTGCTGTATCCAACCAGTCCGCCTACATAATCATGTCCCTTGATTTTGACATGGAGAGCAGTCACCATCGGTTGTTCCAAAAACACTTCCCAGGGGAAAGCATACGAATTGTAGCTGAGCGTGGCTCCGACCTGGCAACCCGTAAAGGAGCCGCCAGCCTCTCCCGTGATCCCTCCCGTATAGTTATACCCTTCTATCGAACCGCCTACGTAACAGTTGGTAAACGAACCGCCGGCTCCCTCTTCCGAAAAGCAAGCTGCTGTCCCGATATAATCTTTCCCAGCCAACATCACAGAGGTAAATTTAATATCATGCAAATGGGCTTGTGAACCCAGTTTATAGAAAAGTCCGGCATAATCTTCCGAAGAACTGCTGGCAAGTAAGTCGATCGCATTGCCGTTGCCATCCAATACACCGTTGAAAGAGGTGGAACTTCCGTTGATATTATGTCTTCCGGCGGGTTCCCAACCTTTGTCGATGGTAATTCCGGGCATCTGGAAATTAATATTCTCCGTGAGTTCAAAATAATACCCTTTCAAGTCGTTGCCGGTAGTCAATCCTGCACATATAATATCGTAGAAATTCTTTCCGCAGGCAATGGCAACAGGGTCTGCTGTAGCAGAAAGAAACGTGTTGATGGGATAAGTGATCCGGTCGTCAACTCCTTTCATATGAATACGGCAATTGACTTTAGAGAAAAGGATCTCGAGCCGTCCCAGGCGAGGTAGTTTCACAGATAGCTGGCGTATACCGAATTCTTGCCCGGTTATGCTGTTGTCCGGAGGAACGATCGCATCTTCCTTATCGTCGCCGCAAGCAAGGAAGAAAGCCTGGAAAAAGAATAATACCAAAGTTACGAAAATTGGTTTGAAGGTGTTCATTAGCATTCTTAATTATTTAGTTTAACATCAATATCTCATAATAGTATTTTAATCTACAGACAGCCTTATTCCAGCCGTTGTATTCAGTCGTTGGTGTTGCCTTTTAGGTACTGAATGAAATGCCCGACTCTCACCTTCAGCAAAGTAAAGGTATGTAAAGAGGTGTGATAAACCTTAAAACACCAATAGACAATTCAATAGACAATTACTTTACGCAGGAAGAATGGAATGAAAAACATAGGATATAAAAAGAGTCGTACAGGGAAAAACAGCTTATTAAACTAAAAAAGGGATGACCCTCGTCATCCCCTTTTTTCATGTTTGGCGTGATATATATAGTCTTGAGAATTAAATGCGTATTATTTACCGGAAGTTTTAAGGCTTACCGGTTTGAACAGGAATACGAACAAGAACAGCAGCACCGCCGTGCAAACCGAAGAGATCAGGAACAATACCGGCCAGTCGCATTTGTCGCCGTCGCGGAAAAAGCCGATCAGCCATCCGTTCCATAACGTCCCGATCAGGAAGCCTACGCCCCATACCAGAAAGAAAAGCAATCCCTGTGCCTGTGCTTTCATCTCTTTCGGGGCTACATTGTCCGTGTACACTTGTCCGCCGACATAGAACAGTCCGAAGATCAGGCCATGCACGATAATACCTATATAGTAGAACCATTGCTGTCCGGTTTCCGCACCGAAGAAAAAGGCTCCGTAACGAACCAGCATCGCCACCATACCAAAGATCAGCGTGTTCTTGATCCCCGACTTTACGAGGATCGTTGTTGTAATGATCAGGAAGAACATTTCAGCCAGCTGGCCGAAGTTCATCGTTACTGTAATATTACGTACCTGCTCGTCCGCCAGGATCATGGAACCGTACACATGATAGAGCGTAAACGGGATGATCGACAGGAAGGTCAGGATCATAAACACCCGGTAGTTCTTATCTTTCATCAGCGAGAAAGCAGAGAATCCTGTAATATCCATCACCGATATCTTCGACGTTTTCGCTACCGAAGGCGGTGTATGCGGAAGTGTCAGGTTAGCGAAAGCGGCTACAAAGCAGACACCTGCACCGCAATACATCGGCAGGTTCGTATCGTCGAACGCTTCCATACCCATCACGTGGATCGCCACCAGGCTGAATATCCCCGAAGCCACCCAGCCTACCGAACCGAACATACGTATGCGTGGAAACTGCTCGGACGGGGCATGACTCATCGCAATCGTACTTGTCAGGCTCTGTGTCGGCATGTGACAAAGCATAGCCATTACAACAAAGAACATCAGTGGAGGAAAATCCTGCTGCTGGGCAGCCAGCAGCAAGAAGACTCCCGTTAATATATTCAAAACTGCCAATATCTTTTCTGCGGCAAAGTAACGGTCGGCAATCGCTCCGATAAACGAAGATCCCATTGCACCGATAGCCATTGCACTTAATACTAAGGATACCTGATAGACTTCCAGCTTGAGCGTGTGCGAAAGATAGGCGGCCAGCGGCACCCACCAGACAGCACTCAACATGTACTGTAAAAACATCATCAGACATAGCTGAACTTTTGTTCCGAGTCCTTTATTAGTATGTAGTGTACTCATGATAGTAAAAAAGGTTATTTGTTGTATTCTTCAAATCGATGATCAAAAGTAGTCCTTCCCAGAAAGAAAGTCTGTCCGTTCCGGTTGCATTAATTCCCGTATTTATCTCATTCCAGGGTGTTCTCGCACGGTATGATACGATTTTTTAAAACCGTGATACGATAAAAGGAAACCGGTAATACAATTTTATATATCTTGCAGTGTCAAACAACAAACTTATTTATGAGCTATCTGAAGTTGATCTTATCTATACTTTTCCTGTCGTGCTCCCTCTGGATATTTGCTGACGAAAGCAACTACCTTTTCCGTCATTACCAGGTGGAAAACGGGTTAAGCGATAATATGGTGACAGGCTGTGTGCAGGACAAAAGCGGCTATATATGGATCGGGACGCGCGACGGCCTGAACCGTTTCGACGGATATACCTTCAAAGTGTTCCGCAACGATCCCGACGATGCAGAATCGCTCGGTAACAACTGGGTCACACATCTGAACTGCGACAACGAGGGGAATTTATGGGTAGGAACGCTTTCCGGATTGTATCAGTATAACGAGACAAAAGAATCGTTCCTCCACGTTCCTTTCACCAAGAACAAAGGGATCGACCTCTTTCAGTTCGATGAGAACAACCTGCTGTGGCTGCTGATGGACGGGGCACTCATACAATATAATATAGCCGATGGACAGTTCCACATCTTTGCCGGAAATAACGGGCAGACTTATACCTCTTTCTGTATCATGCCCGACAATTCCATCTGGCTGGGAGACTCGGAAGGTTTTATCTCCCTGCTGAACACGGAAGACGGGACGCTCGACTCGTACGATCTTTTTGCGCATTCCCCGGCTACGACTTCCCGGAAGCTCTCCATGCTCTACCGATCGCCTTCGTCGGCCAATATCTATGTGGCTTTCGAACACGACGACGTGAAGATATTCAATGTTCTTACCAAAACATACCAGGATCTGAACATCCAGGAGAAAAACCAACTGACTATCCTGATCAACTGTTTTCTTGAAAAAGATAAGGAGGAGCTGTGGATAGGCACAGACTCCGGCCTGTTTATCTACGACCTGCAACTGGGCACCTGCAAACGAATCCGGCAAGATCCACTCGACCCCTACGCCCTTTCCAGCCATTTCGTCTCCGCCCTGTTTGAAGACCGGGAAGAAGGCGTCTGGATCTGTTTCCACCAGAACGGGCTGAACTACTACTCCCCTTTCCGCCCCTTCAACGTATATTATCCCTGGAACGAAACGCATTCACTGAAAGGTGAAGTAATACGCGACATTTGTAGCGATGCCTATGGAAACAGATGGATCGGTACGGAAGACGCGGGTGTGAACTGCATGGAAAAGAAAACGGAGACATTCACCAACTACCAGCCTGTACCGGGTGTGAAAAGTCTCTCCCACACCAATATCCGCGGACTGGCCGCTTCGGGCGACAACCTGTGGATCGGCCATGTGATACACGGCATCGACCTGATGGACATAAAGACCAGGAAGGTGATCAAGCATTACGACTTGCTGAAAGACAGCCATACGGTCAAAAACAGTACGGTGCGTTGTATCAAGGTACTGCGTGAAGGGGAAATACTTGTCGGTACGGAAGACGGCATTTTCCGTTACGACTATCTCAACGACCGTTTTGTCTATGCTTCCCAGTTCCCGCCATTTGCCGTGAACAGCCTGTACGAAGACCGTGCAGGGAAGATATGGCTCGGCATGTTCAACCGTAGTTATTACTTCAACACCACCAGCAACACGGGGATGTATCTGCCGTACGACAAGCTGAATACCCAACGGCACAATACCGTGAACGATGCCTGCGAAGATAAGGACGGGAATATGTGGTTCGCCACCGTCGAAGGCGTGATCAAATACGATTTCCAGACCGGCGAGTCGCTGCATTATACCGTAAAAAATGGCATGCCGAGTAACGTGGCCTTCCGCATCCTGCCGGACGAAAACAACTGCCTTTGGATCAGTACGGCCAACGGCCTGGTCTGTCTCAACACGCAGACGGAAAAGATCATGACTTATACCGAGGCGCACGGCCTTGTCACCCGCCAGTTCAATTACAACTCGGCATTTAAAGACGATGACGGTACGCTCTACTTCGGTACGGTAAAAGGATTTATCCACTTCAAGCCCGGCGACGTAAAGCCTGCGGCCGAAAAGATGGATGTACACATCAGTTCGCTCGACATACAGAACGGGACGGGAGGACGGCAGATCATCAACAGTTCTTCCTCTTCGGAAGTGAAAAGGATCACGCTGAACCACGGTCAGTCGACCTTCAATATTAATTTTTCTTCCCTCAACTTCATTGCTCCGAAGTCCATACAATATGCCTACCGGATGGTGAGTCTCGACAGGGACTGGATACCGTTGGGCGAACGTAACATCGTCTACTTCACCGAACTGCATCCCGGTGACTATACGTTTGAAGTCAGGGCGGCCAACCTCTCGAACAATTGGGAAGGCAAGATCACCCGCCTGCACATCACGGTACTTCCGCCCTGGTGGGTCTCTACGTCTGCCTACATTATATATTCTATCATCATCCTGGCCGTTATCATCTACCTGATTTTCTACTGGAGACGGAAAAACAAACGCAGCATGGCTTACAACATGCAGATATTCGAAAGCAAGAAGGAGAAAGAGCTTTACCAGGCCAAGATCGACTTCTTTATCAACATCGCCCACGAAATACGTACGCCGCTGACCTTGATAAAGAACCCGCTCGAACGTCTGCTGAGATCGGACAAGATCGGCGAGAAAGAGAATAACTCACTGATACTGATGGATAAGAACGTATCGCGCCTGCTCTCGCTAGTCAACCAGCTACTCGACTTCAGAAAGACGGAGATAGAGGGTTACCGCCTGAATTTCATTCGCACGGAGGTCGTTTCTCTATTAACTGAAACAGCCAAGCGTTTCCAGGAGATAGCCACGGAAAACAACCTTTTGCTGAACCTCGACCTCACCGTTCAGGAGCTGTACGTATTCGTAGACCGTGAAGCCCTCACCAAGATCATGAGCAACCTGTTCTCGAATGCCGTCAAATATGCAGCCGGCAGCATTGTCGTACGCCTGCAACCGTCAGCCGATTACGAGACCTTCACGATCGACTTCATTAACGACGGCGTTCCTGTTCCGGCAGAAATGAGGGACAAAATATTCGAACCTTTCTACCGCATCAAAGGGAACGAAGACAAACCGGGCACGGGCTTAGGTCTCCCTCTGGCACGCTCTCTGGCAGAAATGCATCACGGTACGCTCTGCCTGGCCGATACTTCCGGCAATCAGACCCTGTTCCGTATCACTTTGCCGGTAAAACCGGTCGGTGCCGTTAAGACAACCGAAGAGGAAGTCCAATCGTTACCGGAATCCCGCAAAATCACTTATACCCGCGAAGAAGGCCGCCCCACTATCCTGATCGTAGAGGACAACAAGGAAATGAGCGCTTTCATTGCCGACGAAGTCAACGAAAACTACAACGTGCTGATCGCAGGCAATGGCTCCGAAGCGCTGGAACAACTCAAAAAAGAAAGCATCCAGTTGATCATAAGCGATGTGATGATGCCTGTCATGGACGGCTTCTCCTTGCTCCGGAGCGTAAAGACAGACATCGAATTCAGCCATATCCCTGTTATCCTGCTGACGGCCAAGAACACCATGCAGGCGCGCCTGGAAGGGTTGGAACTGGGAGCCGACGCTTATATCGACAAACCGTTCTCCACCAACCTACTGATGGCACAGATATCCAACCTGCTTTCCAACCGGGACAATATCCGTAAGTTCTACTTCAATTCGCCGATCGCCAATATGAAGTCGATGGCCTATACCAAAGCGGACGAAGGTTTCCTCGAAAAACTGAACGAGATCATCAACGAAAACATCGGCAACCCCGAATTAGATGTCAACATGATCGCCGACCTGATGCACCTGAGCCGCCCGACCTTATACCGCAAGATACGCGCTATATCGGATCTGACCCCGAACGACCTGATCAAAATCAGCCGTTTGAAGAAAGCGGCAGAGTTGCTGTTGCAGGGGAATATGAAGATATACGAAATATCGGAAGCTGTAGGTTTCAGTTCGCAATCTTACTTCTGGTCAGCCTTCATCAAACAGTTCGGCATGAGCCCCTCGAAATATGCTAAGGAAAACAGGTAAATAGTTCGTCTCTCATCCAAAGATGAAAATGTGCACTGATAAAATAATTTTCGGTGCTCAGACTAGGGGTTTTTCCCCCTTCCAAACGACTTTATAAGAAGATCAATCAATAAGACATTCGTTGGAGAAGAATTCGGAACATATCATACAGTGGGTCTGTGAAATGGCATCATCTGATTCGCAGACTGCCTTCAAATCACTTTATTTAGCTTATTTCCAAAAGCTAATAAGATTTGTATCTTTATATATTTCCTGTGAAGTTGAAACAGAAGAAATTGTATCAGATACTCTGCTTGCAGTATGGAATAATCGTCGCACATTACCTGACATTGCAAATTTTGATTCCTATATTTATACGATTGCCAGAAACAAAATAATTAATTACTACAGAATAAAACGGGTAGAAAAAGTTGAACTGGAGGAAAACACCATCGACCTTTTCATTCATACAAATACAACTCCTGAAGAAGAATTGATCAGCAAAGAAGATATTGAACGTCTTAACGCTGCCATCAATTCACTTCCGAATAAATGCAAAATGGCCTTCAAGCTCGTCAGGGAAGATAAATTGAAATATAAAGAAGTCGCAATCATCCTGGATATCTCTGTCAAAACCCTGGAAGCCCACCTGGCTACAGCCGTACGTAAACTTCGTGAAACACTCTCTAAAGAAATGACCAGCTGAAATTTTTTTAAACTAATCTGAAAAAGAATATGCACGGACTAAGGGTTTTTCCTGAATGGTACGACTATTATAATAGAAATGATTAAAAATGGAAAACAGAATAGAATATATTATCTCCCGCGTTATAAGCGGAAATGCCTCAACAAACGACATTCTCAAGTTGAGTGAATGGTTGAATGCCGATAAAAGAAATGAGCTCGAATTCCAGAAATTAAAATGCTATATGGATGCGGAAGTTTCTTTTAATCATTCCATAAGCCCTTCTCTGGCTTTTGAAAAAATGCAACAAAAGATTAGGAAGCAGAAACAAAGACGGTTATGGCAAATTGTATTACCGGTAGCAGCTGCAGTTATTTTACTACTACTTATACCGACCATCTACCAAAGTAATAATAAAGAAAAAGAACAATTATACACCTATCTGAGCAATAACAACAAATCCGAATTCCAACTGAAAGACGGTACAAAAGTTGTTTTGAATAAAAACAGCAAACTCACTTATTCAGAAGCCTACGGAAAAGAAAAACGTCATGTCGAGTTAGTTGGAGAAGGATATTTTGAAGTTACTAAAAATGCCCAAAAACCTTTTGAAGTACAAGTCGGAGATGCATCCATTAAAGTATTAGGTACTATTTTCAATGTAGAAGCGATCGAAGATGATGAATATATTACTGCGACTCTCATAAAAGGCTCCATTCGTTTCGAAAGCCCCAAACAGCAGGTTATCCTATCTCCTAACCAACAATTAAGATTTGAAAAATCAACCCAGCAGATCGATGTAAGCACTGTAGATACAGACCTGGAAATAGCCTGGAAAAATGATTTACTTAAATATAAATCGATCAGTTTCGTCTCTTTATTAAAAGATCTGGAAAAAAGATATAACGTTAAGTTCACCATTCTCAACAAAAAGCTCACTGATCCGGCTGTAACCTTGTCCGGCACTTTTACTCAGGAACAAAGTTTAGAACAGATATTACAAGTAATCAACAAAAGTCTCCCTATAAAATGGAGTTATAAAGAAGGAGTCTATTACATAAAATAATAAATAATCAGTTGCCTATGAATTAATACTAGTAAAACAACAAAAACCGGCCATACCAGGTATAGCCGGTTTACATAAAAAGGAATAACCGCTTCTACTTCTCCGCGACCAAACATCGAGGTAGAAGCACATTATTAATCTTATTATCTGTACAAAAATATGGAAAATGTTTCGTATTACAGATCTTTCCTAAGTAAAGATCTCAATAAATTATTTTCAATTATGAGAATCACAATTATTATTCTCTTTATTGCTTTGTTTCAGGCAAAAGCTTTAGAGTCGTACTCACAAACGACTAAAGTATCTGTGGAAGCCAGACAAATGGCTCTTACCGATTTATTTCCAATCATTGAAAAGCAAAGTGAGTTCTTATTTTTCTATGTTGACTCTGATGTAAAAGGTATCTATGTCAATGTTAATGCTAAAGACAAGCAGATTGGGGAGATCCTGTCTAATGCATTATCCGGAACCAATCTGACATATACGATCAATGACAGAAGCATAAGCATCACAAAGCAAAACGATGTTAACCAACAGACAAGACTCATTTCCGGTAAAGTAACCGATCCGAATGGAGAACCGGTTATTGGTGTTAATATTATGGTACAAGGAACGAGTAACGGAACCATTACAGATCTCAATGGTGCATTTAAGCTGGAAGTTCCTTCCGGAGCAATATTGCAAGTTTCATATATTGGTTACCTACAACAAATAATTCCGGTAGGCAATCAACAAAACTTCTCTATTGTTTTAAAAGAAGACACACAGAATTTGGATGAAGTAGTTGTTGTGGGCTACGGCATCCAAAAAAAGAGTGTTGTTACGGCAGCTATCAGTAGGGTTACTTCCAAAGATTTATCGAATGCCACCCCGACACGTGTAGAAGATGTACTAAAAGGGAAAATCTCCGGTGTACAAATCACCCAGAACTCCGGCCAGCCGGGAACATCATCCGTAGTACGCATCCGTGGTATCGGTACAATCAACAACAGTGATCCGCTCTATATCGTAGACGGTATGCCAGTCAGCAGTGGCATAGACTATCTGAATCCAAAAGATATAGAGTCTATTGAAGTATTGAAAGATGCCGCCTCAGCCGCTATTTATGGAGCTCGGGCTGCCAATGGTGTAATCCTGGTGACTACTAAAGAAGGAAAAATCGGAAAAACAAGAGTAAACTACTCTTTCTCCTACGGCATCCAGAATCCATGGCGAAAAAGAAAATTACTAAATGGACAACAGTATGAGGAGATAATGAATGAAGCCTATATAAATGCGGGTATGGATCCTATATACGACAATCCGGCAAAAGTTGGAAAGGGGACAGATTGGCAAAGTCTTATATTCAATGATAATGCTCCGGTCATTAACCATAACGCCAGTATAAGTGGAGGTAATGAAAAGGGTTCTTATTTCTTATCATTCGGCTATCTGGATCAGGAAGGTATCGTCGCTAAAGATAAGTCAGACTACAAGCGCTACAACTTCAGGCTGAATTCAGCTTACAATATTTTTGAAAGCAATGATCGTTCATTTTTAAAGAAAATGCGTGTTGGTGTTAATGTAGGTTATACTAAAATAGATCAGAAAGGTATTGATGAAAACAGTAATGGCAGTGGTCCTCTATTTGCAGCAACCATGTCTCCGAGTAACCAGCCTTTGTACGAGACTGATGAATCAGTTATCAATGATCTGACAAACCGATATGGAGACCAACTGGTCAAAGATGATAACGGTAAGCTATATAAAATCATCTCAGGTAGTGAACTTACAAATCCTGTTGCTCAACTGAAAATTATCAATCAAAGAAATGCAACGCATAAACTGGTAGGTTCTATTTGGGGAGAATTAGATATCATAGATAATTTAGTATTTAAAAGCAGTTACTCCACAGACCTCGCTTTTAAGGAATCAAACAATTGGAGACCTGCTTATTACTTATCGGAAACCCGAATGGATGATGTATCCAGGATCGAATCAAGCATGAGTAGAAACACCGTATGGAACTTTGAAAATACGTTACGATACAATAAGCAGATTGGTGTTCACTATTTTACCGTGATGGTCGGTTCTACCATCCAAAAAACAACGTATACAGATATCAGAGGGAAAAATACAAATCTGATTTCCTATTCTCCTGATAAAGATTATCTTGATTCAGCCCTGGGATCCAAAGCAGATCAGGAAGCTTTCGGTTCTGCCAGAGAACATGCTTTGGCTTCATTCTTTGGACGTATAAATTATAATTATGCAGAACGCTATTTAGCAGAAGTTGTTTTAAGACGTGATGGTTCTTCCAACTTCTCATCGAAGCACCAATGGGCTTACTTCCCATCTGTATCATTAGGCTGGAATATTCACAATGAAGCATTCTTTACAGAAAACAATACCCTTAATGCTCTAAAGATAAGAGCGAGTTGGGGTAAAAACGGGAATGAGGCAATTAACGGTTTCCAATATACTTCACTTATTAAACCGGGAGCCAATTATATTTTCGGAGATAATGTAGCAGCATCCGGTATGGCAGCATCTAAACTAGCAAACTCTGAAGTCCGTTGGGAAGAATCAGAACAATTTAATATAGGAGTCGATGCCCGATTATTCAACAACAGCCTGTCTGCAACCATTGATCTTTTCCATAAATCAACCAACGGAATGTTAATGGCTTTACCTATCCCTCAGTTTATCGGGAATGATGCCCCGGATGGCAATGTCGGAACAATGACTAATAAAGGTATAGAAATGGAAGTATCATACCAGGGAGACATCTCCGATTTTACCTATCAAATAGGGGCTAATGCTTCTTATATGAAAAATAAAATCAAAGATATCGGAGTAACGGCCGGATATACAGATTATGCAAATTACGGAACTGTCGGGGTTATCCAAAGACATACGACAGGATATCCCATAGCCCACTTTTTTGGTACTCCGGCTATCGGAATATTCCAAAATCAGGAACAGATCAACAACTATAAAAACAACAAAGGAGAATTAATACAACCCAATGCTGTTCCTGGTGATGTTATCTTTCAGGATGTCAATAACGATGGTAAAATCAATGACGACGACCGTACTTACTTAGGAAAACCTACTCCGGACTGGACTGTCGGTTTCAATATGGCTCTGTCTTATAAAAATTTTGACTTCTCCATGTTCTGGCAGGGAGTATTCGGCAATCAGATTTTTGATGCCTCAAGAAGACCCGACCTGGCTCATGTAAACTACTCGACTTATATTTTGGATAGATGGCATGGTGAAGGAACTTCCAACTATTATCCTCGTGTAGTATATGCTAATCAGGAGAACAATAACAATACAAGAGCATCCAATCTGTATCTATACAATGGTAATTATTTCAGACTAAAAAATCTACAGTTGGGATATACTTTACCTAAAAATCTGACACAGAAATTTCTCACACAGGAACTCCGGGTTTATTTCATGTGTGAAAACCTTCTCACTTTGACAAAATATCATGGAGGCGATCCTGAAATCGGAGCCGGAATGGGCGTAGACCAAGGAATATACCCACAGGCCAGGACGTTTTCTTTTGGTGCAAGTATCTCATTTTAAAATTATAAGGTATGAAAAAATATGCTATTATATTAGGAGTTGGATTATGTTTAAGCTTAGGATCATGCAACGATTTTTTAGATGTAAATCCGAAGACTGAAATATCCGAAGAAGAATATTTTAAGAATGAAAATGAAATATTCAAGGCATTAACAGGGGTATATGATATCCTGCAAGCCGGACATAATGATCCCCATTATTATTTTTCATTCTGCGCAGACATCATGTCTGATGATTTGAACGCAGGGGGTGGTGACGCTACAGACCTCATGATATTACAGGTATTAGATAATTTCACGATGTCCCCCATCACAGCTCCACACGGATTATGGAATCAATATTACAAAGGCATTAACCGTGCCAATACGCTTATGGCAAAAATTCCTAATGCAAGTGGTAATCCGAATAATCTGGCGCGTATGAATACAGAAGCGCAACTACTACGCTCCATTTATTATTATTGGTTATGGCTATATTATGGCAATCTGGTGATATTGACTGAAAATATTACTAATCCGGATGAATATTATACTCAACAGCAAAGAACTGCTACCGACGTATATAACTTCCTTATAAAAGAGTTAGATGAGATAATCGGTAAATTGCCGATGACCGTTACAGGTGATGAAACCGGACGTTTAACAGATGCTGTAGCCCGCACACTGAAAGCAAAAATCGTTTTACAACAAAACGATGAATCCAGGTTCCCGGAAATCATAAATGAACTGGAGGTTATTATTAATAGTGGCAAATACAATCTGGTAAGCGATTTTGAAAAAATGTGGTTACGGGAGGGTGAGCATTGCGAAGAATCGATATTTGAAGTAGAGTTCTCCGTAGATGATAACAATCGTATGCCGCAGATCTCATTCCCCCGAGGTTTCACAGACCCTACCGGAACCTTTCTGGAAGGATGGGGATTTGGTACAATGCAAAAAGCGACAGTTGATATGTATGAAGATTCTGATATACGGAAATACGCTACCGTTTTTGCTATAGACGATTCGATTAAAGCTTATGAAGGCCGGGAAAAAAACTGGAGTTATACACCTGCCTATCAAAACACTGGTTATTTCTTAAAGAAATACGCTCCAAGAGTAGGTTACTACGGGCCTAGCCGTTTTGATTTTGAAAATAATATCCGTGTATTTCGTTATGCAGATGTTTTATTAATGGCTTCAGAGGCTTTATTGCGTAGCGGAGGTTCAACAGCTAAAGCACAGGAATATTTTTCTATGGTTTATAAACGGGCAAGACCCGATGTCACCGATGTCCCAACAGTCAATCTGGATATCCTTTATCTGGAACGTCATAAAGAATTTGTTGGTGAAGGACACCGTTATTGGGACTTAATAAGGACAAATCAGGCTGCTACCTATCTATCCGATAAAGGATGGAAAAAGCACAATTGCTATTTACCTATCCCTGATTCCGAGATAAGTAAAGCCCAGGGTTCTTTAAAACAAAACGAAGGGTACAATTAATCACTTTCCTGAAATCTATGCAGCTTTCTTTTTGAGAAAGGTCTGCATAGATTTCTGAAAATCAATATATAACACTCATGAGAACAAGTTTTCTTTTCACAACAATCCTGGGATTTGTACTATATCCTTTAATTAATCATGCTCAATCTTATTCTTATAAATTCCAGAATCCGGACTTACCTATAGAGGAAAGAGTCGATAATTTGGTCGGTCAACTCACTCTTGAAGAAAAAATAAGCCAGATGATGAATAATGCCCCTGCCATCCAAAGACTGAACATTCCTGCTTATAATTGGTGGAATGAATGCTTACATGGAATAGCCAGAAGCCCTTACCATACCACTTCATATCCCCAGGCAATCGGTATAGCTGCAACCTGGAATCCGGAAGCAGTACAGAAAATGACCGATCAGATATCGGATGAAGGCAGGGCTATTTATCATGATGCCACACGCAAAGGGAAAACAGGCATCTTTCTTGGATTAAGCTTCTGGAGCCCGAATATCAATATCTTCAGAGACCCTCGCTGGGGAAGAGGCCAGGAAACATATGGAGAAGATCCATTTTTAACAGGAGCAATCGGAACAGCATTTGTAACCGGCCTGCAAGGCAATGATCCGCACTATTTGAAATCATCAGCTTGTGCAAAACATTATGCCGTACATAGCGGGCCCGAATGGAACCGACATACATATAATGCACAAATCAGCAACTACGACTTATGGGATACCTATCTTCCCGCTTTCGAACAATTAGTGAAACAAGCCAAAGTTACGGGCGTAATGTGTGCCTACAATTCATTCTTCGGGCAACCTTGTTGTGGTAATGACTTACTCATGACCGACATTTTAAGAAACCAATGGAAATTTGACGGGTATGTAACTTCCGATTGCGGAGGTATAGAAGACTTCTATAAGCACCATAAAACACATCCGGATGAAGCCAGTGCTGCCGCAGATGCAGTATTACACGGTACTGATTGTGAATGTTCCCATAATGGAGCTTACCAGGCATTGGCCGATGCAATCGGTGAAGGACTTATCACAGAAGAACAGCTTGATACTTCTGTCAAACGTCTTTTTAAACTAAGATTCCAAATGGGAATGTTCGACCCTGAACAACGAGTTCCATATGCCCGGATCCCAACCTCTGTATTAGAATGCCGGGAACATCAGGAACACGCCCTTGAAATGGCACGCCAGTCAATCGTTTTATTAAAAAACGAGAATGACATTCTCCCCTTAAAAAAAACACTTAAAAAGATAGCCGTTATTGGCCCTAATGCTGACGATAAAGCCGTGCTTCTAGCAAATTATTATGGGTATCCAAGTAAAGTAACTACCTTACTGGAAGGCATCAAACAAAAAGTAGGAAACAATACCGAAATTATATATAAACAAGGTATTGGACTAACCGATAATCTGGTCTTTACTTCAACATATGATACAAATCTTTTTTCTTATAATGGTACTCATGGTTTCTTTGCCGAATATTACCAAAACATGGACAGAAAAGGAAAGCCAGGGTTATCACGTATGGAAAAAAAGATAGATTATCAGTGGGGAGATGGAGAGGATATCGCTAATGGGATAATCACCCGAGAATTGTCCGCCACATGGAAATCGACTTTTATCCCCGATAAAACGGGAGAAGTATGTTTTAAGCTACATGCCGATGACCGGGCTAATTTATACATCAACGGAGTGCTGCAAGAAAAAACAGGTAATACCGCTAACTATTTCCCACTTAGTGTACAAAAAGGGGAGAAATATGACATATTCATCGAGTACTGGCAATTTGCAGATAATGCAGAAATAACTTTCGACATGGGAATCTTGGAAGAAACAGATTGCCAGACAATCGCCTCTTCCGTAAAAGATGCAGATGTGATCATTTATGCAGGAGGTATTTCTGTGAAATTGGAAGGTGAAGAAATGGGAGTCAATATAGAGGGATTCAAAAAAGGAGACCGCACATCCATAGCACTTCCTTCCATCCAATCCGAAATGATCAAAGCATTACATGCTACAGGAAAACCAGTCGTATTCGTATTAATGACCGGTAGTGCTATCGGTTTGGAATGGGAATCAAAAAATCTACCGGCAATCTTAAACACATGGTATGGAGGACAGGCAGGTGGAGAAGCGATCGCCGATGTTCTATTTGGAGACTACAACCCAGCAGGTCGTTTACCTGTCACTTTCTATAAAAAAGTAGAAGACTTACCCGATTTTGAAGACTATAATATGAATAATCGTACATATCGTTATTTTACAGGAGAAGTAGTTTATCCGTTTGGCTACGGATTAAGTTATACGACCTTCCAATACGACCAACTGGAGATTCAGTCTCTTCCGGGAAGTAAAGGGATTAAGGTTTCTGCCATTGTCAAAAATTCAGGGCAACGAGACGGAGATGAGGTCGTGCAACTTTATCTCTCCCATCTTAATAAAACACATGTACCATTAAAATCACTCAAAGGATTTAAGCGAATCCACCTGGCTGCAGGAGAATCTCAAAAAGTAGAATTCTTACTAACCCAAAAAGATCTTTCCATTGTAACAGAGACCGGCGAATCAATCTATTCTCCAGGAAATATCGATATAACCGTCGGAGGTGGACAACCCGGTTCAAATGCTTCGGGAACGATATTGACAAAATCGTTCTTTTTGCAGTAAAATATCACATCTATTTCCGGTATACTTATTTCCCAGGTGTAATTAATAAAGAAGCCTGAACTTTTGAAAAGTTCAGGCTTCTTTATTAATTGTCGTATTACGTTTTATTCCTGACTCGCCAAATGGTTCTTTAGCGGATTAGTGTACATTTCCAATATCTTTGTACGCAGGAATGCTTCGTCCTTATTAGGAAGAACGATCTTATCCAGTTGTCCCTGCAGGTATTCTTCGAAATGTTTCTTATCTCTTAGTCCGTAATTGCCGCTGAAACGTTTGGTTCCGGTCAGCATATCATAAGCAACATAGTTGCAAGGATAGAAACGGTAATGTTTGTAGATTTCCTTATCGATGATGGAGGCGATCGCTGCGATCAGTTCGTTCTTTTCCATATTCCTGTCGAGAGCGGCTAACTGGTCGTTGATCGGCTCTGTCAGTGTGAAGTGAACGCGGCCTTTATTATTCAGTATACCGGTTTCCATGCTCAACAGGTCGTCGCGCTGGCTTTTTACATAGTCAGGATCATCCCGTTTCATCTGGAACTCTTTTGCCTTCAGGAAGTCGCAAGGGTCATACTCGTAAGAGATAGCGACCGGGAAGATATTCAGATCCATGATGTTAGAAACGATATCCTTGTCGCCGCTCATGTTCAGCATCTTCAGGACACTCCCCTGTGTACGGTCGTTCGAATCCTTGGCACGGCCTTCACGCTGGGCGATCCAGATAGACTCTTTCGTTTCGTTGATCGTATGGCGGACATAAGCGGAAAGCGTACGGCTGACATCCAGCATCTGACGAACAGAAACTCCGCGTTTTACGATAAAACTGTTGTTCAGGCGAACCAGTGTTTCGATCCAGGGACGGATCATCAGGTTATCACCTATCGCTACCTGCGTCATGCCATAACCCACATCATACAGCATAACATTCAGGAATGAGGCATCCAGTACGATGTCGCGATGATTGGAAATAAACGTACAAGGCTTTTTGTCTTTCGGAAGACGGCTCCGTCCGGAGATTGTCAGTGAGAAAGTCGTCTTATTGGCAACCATCATCACCGCTTCGTAAGCCAGCTTCGATTTAAAGTCTTCTTTTGTCTTGAACGAACGCATCGTTTCAGAAAACTCTTTCCAGTTCACATCCGGCTTGATATACCGGAAGGCCCGCTCGAAATCTTCGTTGGTTACCAGTGCTTCGATAGCATCCTTCACCTCGTCGTTGTTCAGCGGACGAATGTCGTCAAAATTATAGGAAACTTCTGTATCCATATCTTTTTATTATTATTTACCTACCTTTTGCAGTTCATTTTCAATGATGTCAGTCATAACATCCTTGATATCCAATCCGGCAGCCCGAACTTGCTGCGGGATAAAGCTGGTAGCCGTCATACCCGGTGTCGTATTTACTTCGAGCATTTTCGGTTTCCCGTTTGCTTCGATAATAAAATCTACCCGGATGAGTCCTTTGGCGCCCAGTATGTCGTAAATCTTCGATGCTTCGCGTTGTACTTTCTCCGTCAGTTCGGGAGAGATACGGGCGGGAGTGATCTCGTCGGACTCGCCGTTATACTTCGCGTTGAAATCAAAGAACTCGTTCTTTGTAACCACTTCGGTAAGAGGTAAGATTACTTCTTTTCCTTCTACCTTATAACAACCGCAAGTCACTTCTGTTCCGGAGATAAAACTCTCCAGCATGACCTCGTCGCCTTCGGCAAATGCCTTTGCAATAGCCGGTTGCAATTGTGAAGCTTCCTTAACTTTGGTTACTCCGAAGCTGCTTCCCCCATCGTTGGGTTTCACAAAGACCGGCAGTCCTAACCGACTGATCGCTTCTTGTTCCGTCACAGTCTGTCCTTTGAACAAACGGATAGAGTCGGACACATTTATACCAAAACTACGCAAATAATTATTGCAAACAAACTTGTTGAAGGTAAGTGCGCTGACCAACTGACTACAGGAAGAATAAGGCATCCCGATCAAATCGAAATAGCCCTGCAACCGACCGTCCTCTCCCGGAGTACCATGAATAGTAATATAAGCAAAGTCAAAATGCTTCACCTCACCATTCTCCCGGAAACTAAAATCATTTTTATCAATTGGTGTATGTTCCCCGCCAGGAAGTTTAACCGCCCATCCTTCTTTCTTAACGATTGCAATATATAAATTATATTTGTCTTTATCAATAAAAGAGTAGATTCCTTCTGCACTTTTTAATGAAACAACAATCTCGGAAGAATCTCCCCCGGCTACAATAGCAATGTTCTTTTTCATTTTTATATTTCTTTAGTATTTGCATATATCCGCCACTTCTCTATCAATTGTGCCATATCAGCGGGAATCTCGGAATCAAAAAACATTTCCTCACCGGTAGTAGGATGCACGAATCCCAGCGTTTTGGCATGCAGTGCCTGCCGGGGACAGATGGCAAAGCAGTTCTGTACGAACTGTTTATATTTAGTAAAAGTTGTTCCTTTCAGAATTTCATTTCCGCCATACCGCTCATCGTTGAAAAGGGTATGACCGATATATTTCATATGTACACGTATCTGGTGCGTACGTCCTGTTTCGAGGCGGCACTTCACCAGCGATACATACCCCAAACGTTCCAGTACGGAATAATGGGTAACGGCCGTTTTTCCCTGATCTCCTTCGGGAAAGACCGTCATCTGCATCCGGTCGCGCGGATCGCGTCCGATATTACCTTCTATACGGCCTTCGTCCTCCTGCACAATTCCCCAGACCAGCGCACGATATTCGCGTTTGGTAGTCTTATTAAAGAATTGCAGGCTGAGGTTGGCCTTCGCTTCCGGTTTCTTGGCCACTACCAGCAGCCCGGAAGTATCTTTATCGATACGGTGAACCAATCCCAACCGTGGATCGGAAGGGTCGTAGGTCGGATCGTCTTTCAGATACCAGGCCAATGCATTTACCAGCGTACCGGTGTAGTTACCGTGTCCGGGATGCACAACCAGGCCTGCCGGTTTATCCACCACCAGCAAGTCTTCATCTTCATATATTATTTTAAGAGGGATATTTTCCTGAACGATTTCCAGTTCACGACGGGGACGGGTCATTACGATCGTCACCACATCTTCCGGCTTCACGCGGTAATTACTTTTTACCGGCTTACCGTTTGCCAGGATACATCCGGCTTCGGCAGCGAGTTGTATCCGGTTGCGGGTCGATCCGAACATACGGTCTACCAAGAACTTGTCTACCCGCAACAAGGATTGTCCGCGATCGGCAACGAAGCGGAAATGTTCATACAGTTGGGGAGTTCCATCCTCCTCTTCCTGTCCTAACAGGCCGTCAGCCTGTTCATCATCCATTTCGTCAAAAAAGTCATCCATAGTTAAAACCAGTTTTCTTCTTCACTATCCAACGATTCGACAGGCATGGTCGACAGCGAGTCTTCGGGAAGAATTTCAGCCTCGCCACTGCTCACCTTCAGCACCAAAGGAGCCGTAAGCGGGACATGTTCCCCTTTATTCAACGTCCTTCCACGCAAATCGACAGAGACTGCCAGATCCTTAAAATCGCCCGGCACATATTCGATCTCCACATTTTCAAATCCGCGGGCCCGCAGCAAGGCATACGCCTGGCGGAACGACAAGTCTTCCACTTCCGGTATGGTAGCCATCTGCGAAGTCATCGCATTCACTGTAATGAACACGATCCGCCCTTCTTTCACCTTCGAACCAGCCGAAGGTACCAGCTCTACGATCGCTCCCGGGCTGACATCTTTCGAGAATACCGAGTCGATCACATTATAACGTAAGTTGTTATTTTTGAAGAATTCAGCGGCTTCTTCCACTCTCAGGCCTTTCACATCCGGCACGACAACAGCCTCATTATGCCTCGTATACTTATCGAGCCATTTCAGGGTGCCATAGATCAGACCACATGCCACGACCACAGCCAGCAGCAAGTTCAAGACGTACGGATTCTTTATCAGTTTAACAAAAAAGTTATTCATTTCTATTTTGTGTTTGTAGGCGGGATCAAAAGTAGAAAACAAAGCCGTTAAAACAAAGAAAGTAAAGGCTTTTTAGTAAAAACCTCTACTTTCTTTATGAATAATTTCTTTAAAACGGGCTGATTATCCGTTGTATTCGTCAGAAACAGATAACTTAGCTCTTCCTTTAGCACGACGAGAAGCTAATACTCTACGACCATTAGCAGTTGCCATTCTTGAACGGAAACCATGCTTATTCTTTCTTTTTCTGTTGGAAGGTTGGAATGTTCTTTTCATCTTTCTATATATTTATTTATTATTATCTTATACCAATTCGGGCTGCAAAGATAGAGGCTTTTTTTTAATAAACAAAGAGTTAGCTGTTTTTTTCGATACAAATGTACGATTTCTCAAAAAAGAGAATAAATCATCCATTGTATAGAAATCAACTAATAAACTGATATGTAGCTGTTAAAAAATACCCCCTTTGTACATATTATCGAAATTATGCTGTCCTTCAAACTTCTTAGCCTCCTCTCCTTCCGGATTCAATTCGATCGATTTTTTCAGATCATCGAAAGCACCTTCCTTATCGCCTTTCAGGTTCTTTGCCCGTCCGCGTTCGGCGTAAGCCTTGGCAAAATCGGGTTTGATATCAATGGCATCATCAAAGAAAGCGATCGCTTCATCCAATTGCTCTTTCGTAATCAGAAGGGTTCCTTTCAGGATACAGGCATCTTCGTTGAAGGGGTTCAGGTCGAGTGCCTGCTGGTAATCAGCGGCGGCGGCTCCCAGGTCGCCCAAGGATTCATGAATCTTTCCTCTTACTAGATAGGTTGTTTCCTCTTCCGGAGCCAATGAGATTGCTTTTTCGATATCAGGCAATGCTTCTTTTCCCTGTTTCATAGCCAACAGGATTTCTGCACGGAGCAGGTAAGCATCTGTAAAATCATCTTTCAGCGCGATCGCTTTCGTCAGGTCGGCAATAGCGCCCAGCGGATCGCCGGTCGTTCTTTTAGCTTTCGCCATCAGGAACCAGGGAAGATGGTTGGAAGCGTCGAGCTCGATCACGCGCATACAATCGGCAATCACTTCCTGATCCTTGTCCAGCATGAAAAGCACGCTCACCCTTGTCAGCAAGGTATTTACATGCTCCGGCTCCAACTCCACCATGCGGTTCAATACATCCAATGCCTTTCCGGTTTCATTGGTCATGGAGTATGCCGATACCAGATAGTTCATTGTTTCAAAATCTTCTTCGATATTCAACGCCTCGGTAAAGCATTTAATAGCATAAGCCACCTGCCCCATTTTCTGGGCACGAACGCCATCATATTTTAATATGTCAAAGTTTTTCTGATCGTTTTTCACTTTCTCTTCTACTGTATCCTCATTTTTTTTAGAAGAAGAGAACAAGGATGTAAAGAAATTTCCCATGATAATACATTTTATTCTGAGGGGCAAAGGTAAAAAATAAAACAAAGATATTCAGCATTAACCGGAGAATTCCGTGATAAACAAAATGACAGCAACATTCCGTAGACCACCATAATATCAAATTGTCAATTCAGCCCGTTCTTAGAGAAGCTGTACGGGTACAAATCAAGGCCTGTTGTTTTTTACGCTACTGTCAGCGATTTAGCAAATAACATTTCAACTGATTTAGACTCACAAAAGCAACATTGTGAAGCACCCAGAGAATAACACAGAGCAGCTAGTCGCAGATTACCCGAACATACCATCAATACGATCTTTCATCCATGACGTATATTCACCTTGCTACAGAAAATAAAAATGTTATTCAACATGCCTTTCCCGCACAAAAAAGCCTCAAAAAAGGCGATAAGCAACAGCTATTAACATATTTTTCATCTAAGACAAAATTTCATTTCGCTTCAAATGAAAAAAATTTCGTTTTAAACGAGTTGAAAATTCGTTTAAAACGAATCGTGAAAGATGTATATCCGGATAAAATTGTTAAATATTGTATTTTGAAATATTCTACAACATCGATTTGACAGAATACATACGCCACAAGAAACCGATATATAGAATCTTTTTACTCAAAAAAACGCTCTATATCACTTCATTTTGTTAGACCCACAACCTCCAACAATTAAACCTCAAAAGCGTAAATATTATCTTTTCTTTGTCTCATATACTTTAATCCTCTCTTCACAGCATTGTTTCGCAATATCCCGGAGCAATTCGACGCTGGACAGAAGCGTTTCAGAAACTTCATCTCATAAAAATAACTATTTATCACAAAAACCCACATTAATCCTACGAAACCAAACATTCAAAAGAACATATCTTCTATTCTTTCACTTTTTTTATAGTCCTACAACACAAAGATTTGCGAGATTTTGTTATTTTTGCATGCAATTTATAACTTGGCGGAGATTGTTTTGATCGCTTCCCACAACACTTATTGTCATAAATATTAGATATGGAAAACATAGAAACTGGACTTTTGTTAATGGTAGTCGGAATGACCACGGTTTTTGCAATTCTTTTGATCGTTATCAACCTCGGAAAAGGATTAATCGCACTGGTAAACAAATACGCACCTGAAGAAGTCGTCGTAAAAAAACAAGCAGCAGTACGAACCACCGCGGCACAAGCCGGAAATATATCCGGTAAAACAACGGCCGCTATTGTAGCCGCTGTGAGCATGGTAACCGGTGGACAAGGAAAGGTTACCAAAATTGAAAAAATATAATACTAGCATAAAATATCATGAAAAGAGAAATCAAATTCAGTTTGGTCTTTAGAGACATGTGGCAATCTGCCGGAAAATATGTCCCCAGAGTAGACCAACTAACCAGAGTTGCCCCCGCTATTGTAGAGATGGGCTGTTTTGCCCGTGTTGAAACCAATGGAGGAGGATTCGAGCAAGTTAATTTACTATTCGGAGAAAATCCTAATAAAGCCGTACGCGAATGGACGAAGCCATTCCATGATGCAGGTATCCAGACACACATGCTTGACCGTGCCCTGAACGGACTTCGCATGAGCCCGGTTCCGGCCGATGTCCGCCAGCTTTTCTACAAAGTAAAGAAAGCGCAGGGTACAGATATCACCCGTACTTTCTGCGGGTTGAACGACGTACGCAACATTGCCCCTTCTATTAAATATGCAAAAGAAGCAGGCATGATCTCCCAATGTTCATTGTGTATTACCCACTCACCGATTCACACGGTCGAATATTACACAAAAATGGCCATGGAGCTGATCGAGTTGGGAGCCGACGAGATCTGTATCAAAGATATGGCCGGTATCGGTCGTCCCTATTCATTGGGACAAATCGTTGCCAACATCAAAGCGAAACACCCGGAAATACCTATCCAGTATCATAGCCATGCAGGCCCCGGATTTAACGTAGCTTCCATCCTGGAAGTTTGTAATGCCGGTTGCGATTATATCGACGTAGGTATGGAGCCGCTTTCATGGGGTACAGGCCATGCCGACCTGCTGACCGTACAGGCCATGTTGAAAGATGCCGGTTATAAAGTACCGGAGATCAATATGGAAGCATATATGAAAGTACGCAGCATGATCCAGGAATTCATGGATGACTTCTTAGGATTGTATATCAGCCCGAAAAACCGCTTGATGAACTCCCTGCTGATCGGCCCCGGACTTCCCGGCGGTATGATGGGTAGCCTGATGTCCGACCTGGAAAAGAATCTGGAGTCTATCAACAAAAGCAATATAAAGAACAATAAGCCTCTGATGTCGCAAGACCAGTTGCTGATCAAATTATTCGACGAAGTAGCTTATGTATGGCCGCGCGTCGGTTATCCCCCACTGGTAACGCCGTTCAGCCAGTATGTTAAGAATCTGGCCCTGATGAATGTGATGCAGATGGAAAAAGGGAAAGCTCGCTGGAGTATGATCGCGGATGATATCTGGGATATGCTTCTCGGAAAGGCTGGAAGGCTGCCGGGAACACTTGCACCGGAAATCATCGAAAAAGCAAAAGCCGAAGGACGAGAATTCTTTACCGGCAATCCGCAGGATAACTATCCCGATGCGCTCGACAAGTATCGTAAGATAATGAACGAAAAGCAATGGGAAACAGGCGAAGACGACGAAGAATTGTTCGAATATGCCATGCACCCGGCACAGTACGAAGCCTACCGTTCAGGAAAAGCGAAAGTTGAATTCCTGGCCGATGTGGCTAAAAAGAAAGCGGATCTGCACGAGAAGAGCGCACCGGCTGTTCCGGCTACCGCTACAGCTTCTGCCCTGCCTACCACTCCGCAGATACTAACCGTAGACGTAGACGGGCAACCTTACCGCGTAACCGTGGCCTTCGGAGAAACAGCGAATACTGCCCCCGCAGCAGCTCCTGCCCAACCGGCAACCCAACCAACCGCAACTCCCGCACCTGCCGGAGCTGGCAACGAGATCCTTTCACCGCTGGAAGGTAAATTCTTCCTTGTGAAAAATGCATCGGACGCACCGGTAAAAGTGGGTGACGTTGTGAAGGAAGGGGATGTGCTTTGTTACGTAGAAGCGATGAAAACATACAATGCCGTACGTTCGGAATTCAGCGGAACAGTTACTTCCATCAATTATGCGGCAGGTGACACAGTTTCTGAAGATGATGTATTAATGACGATACAGTAATGAACGAGATCTTTCAAAATCTGTACGATATGACTGCGTTCAGCAACATCATTGCTGAACCGCAGTTCCTGGTCATGTATGCAATCGCTTTCATATTGCTTTATCTTGGTATCAAGAAACAATATGAGCCTTTGCTGCTTGTTCCTATCGCTTTCGGGGTTTTGCTCGCCAACTTCCCGGGAGGTGATATGGGTGTGATCCAGGCAGACGAGAACGGGCTGATCAATGTACACGGAGTGATGAAAAATATCTGGGAAATGCCTTTACACGATATTGCGCACGAACTGGGGATAATGAACTTCATCTACTACATGTTGATCAAGACCGGATTTCTTCCGCCTATTATCTTTATGGGCGTGGGAGCTTTGACCGACTTCGGGCCGATGCTCCGTAATCTGCGCCTGTCTATTTTCGGTGCGGCTGCCCAGTTGGGTATCTTCACTGTATTATTAGTGGCTATCCTGATGGGCTTTACTCCGAAAGAGGCTGCTTCCCTGGGTATTATCGGTGGTGCCGATGGCCCTACCGCGATCTTTACAACGATCAAGCTGGCTCCGCACCTGTTGGGACCGATCGCTATTGCCGCGTATTCTTACATGGCACTCGTTCCGGTCATTATCCCCTTGGTAGTTAAAGCATTGTGTTCGAAGAAAGAGCTTTGCATCAATATGAAGGAGCAGGAGAAAAAGTATCCGTCCACTACGGAAATCAAGAACATGCAGGTGCTGAAAATCATTTTCCCGATCGTTGTTACGACAGTCGTGGCCTTGTTTGTTCCGAGTGCGGTTCCCCTGATCGGTATGTTGATGTTCGGTAACCTGGTAAAAGAGATCGGAACAAATACATTCCGCCTATACGATGCGGCATCAAACAGCATTATGAATGCCGCTACGATATTCCTGGGGTTATCGGTCGGAGCGACTATGACAGCCGAAGCTTTCCTGAACATGACGACAATCGGCATCGTGATCGGCGGCTTCCTGGCATTTGCTTTGTCTATCGCCGGCGGTATCTTCTTCGTGAAACTGTTCAACCTGTTCACCAAGAAGAAAATCAACCCGCTTATCGGTGCAACCGGACTGAGCGCCGTACCGATGGCCTCACGTGTTGCCAACGATATTGCCTTGAAATATGATCCGAAGAATCACGTACTTCAGTATTGTATGGCGAGCAACATCTCCGGTGTGATCGGTTCTGCCGTAGCAGCAGGTGTATTGATCTCGTTTCTTGGATAAAGATTGATAAATCAACAATAAAAAAATCCTGTAATCGGCTCAATACCAATTACAGGATTTTCTATTTAACACCTGCAACGGCCTGCCGGTACAGGTTATTACAGCCTTTCTGCAAGTTTATTAACCTTTTCTAATAAATAAATCGCTCTCAAATGCTGTAATCCAAAAATAATTACTTTAATTTGTGACTTGATATAGGAATGTATTTATCCTTTTCTTAAATGTGATTGAATATGAATGACACTCATGAAACTAATTTACCGGTTGAAGAAACTGGCAAATTAGAAGAAACTAAAGCTCCGGAAGTGACTCCGGAAAACACTGCGGCTGAAGTTGAAGTAACCGAAACAGTGGAAGAAGCAACTGCGAATGCGGTCGGTAAATTATCAAAAGAAGAAATTCTGGAAAAGTTGACCGAACTGGTAAATGCTGCTGCCGAAGCAACGCGCAACGAAGTAGAATCGTTGAAGCAGGCATTCTATAAAATCCATAGAGCCGAAGTTGAAGAATTGAAAAAAGCATTCCTCGAAAACGAAGGAGAAGAAAAGGATTTCGTAGTACCTGAAGATGAAGACGAAAACAAACTGAAAGAATTGCTGGCTGTTTACAAAGAAAAAAGAGCTGCAATCATGGCAGAAGAAGATCGTGTGAAAGCCGCTAACTACGCACTGAAACTCCAATTGATCGATCAATTGAAAGCGCTGACCGAAAGTCAGGACGACTTCAATAAACTATACAACGACTTTAAGGATATCCAGCAGAGATGGAAAGAGGTTAAAGCCGTGCCACAGGAACATGCCAATGAACTGTGGAAAAACTATCAGACTTACAGCGAAAGATTCTACGACATAATCAAGATCAATAACCAGTTCCGTGATTATGACTTCAAGAAGAATCTGGAAATGAAAACCGCCTTATGCGAAACAGTTGAAAAACTGCAAACTGAACCGGATGTAGTATCCGCGTTCCATCAGTTGCAGAAGCTGCACCAGCAATGGCGCGAGATCGGCCCGGTGGCTAAAGAACTGCGTGAAGAACTCTGGACACGTTTCAAAGCGGCTTCTACAGTGATCAACAAACGCCATCAGGAACATTTCGAATCGCTGAAATCGAAAGAACAGGAAAACCTGACAGCAAAGACTGCGATCTGCGAAGAAATTGAAGGTATCGACTTCGATGCTTTGAAAACGTTCAAAGATTGGGAAGATAAAAACAAGGAAGTGATTGCTTTGCAGGAAAAATGGAAAACAATCGGTTTCGCTCCGAAAAAATCGAATGTAAAGATATTTGAACGTTTCCGTGCTGCATGCGACGTTTATTTCAATAGGAAAAGTGCCTTCTACAAGAGTATCAAAGAAGATATGGAGAAGAATCTGGAGCTGAAAAAGGCTTTATGCGAAAAAGCAGAAGCTTTGAAGGACAGCACAGAATGGAAGAGCACTACTGAAAAGATGATCGCACTTCAGAAAGAATGGAAAACAATCGGCTCAGTTGCCCGCAAGCATTCGGACGCCGTTTGGAAACGTTTCATTTCTGCCTGCGACTATTTCTTCGAACAAAAGAACAAGAATGTTTCTTCTCAGAAGAGCGTAGAACAGACTAACTTGGCAGCGAAGAAAGAATTGATCGAAAAGATCAAAAACTTGGATGAAGCGCTGGCTGCAGAGGATGCAATGATCGAACTGAAAGCGATGATGGCTGAATGGAATGGAATCGGTCATGTTCCTTTCAAGGAAAAAGATAAGATCTATAAAGAATATCACGAAGCGGTAGACAGTCAGTTCGACCGTCTGAAAGTAGATCAGAGCGACCGTAAGATGCAAAGTTTCCGTAGCAACCTGAGCGATATGGCCGGTGGCGAACGCGGAAAAGGCAAGCTCTACGGTGAACGTGAAAAGCTGATGAGAATGTTTGAACGCATGAAGAACGAATTACAGACTTACGAAAACAATATCGGCTTCCTCAGTATCTCGTCGAAAGGCGGTGGTGGTCTTGTCAAAGAAATGGAACGCAAGATCGAAAAGCTGAAAGATGAGATGGCGCTCATTATCAAAAAAATCGATGCGATAGATGAAAATCTCGAATAAATAAAAACGAAGCCGTCTCCCAAACAGACGGCTTCGCTGTTTCTAGACTTATGATATCTCAAATACACTATTTTAATCCGGGACATGAAACCGCAGTTTTACTGGGGTCGGAAAACTATACTCCGCCTGCCAATGTACAGAGGATGATAAAAGAATTATCATATCTCCCTGTTTGGTATGCCGACAGTGATGATTTTGTTTTTACGGAAGAGATCACTTCTCCCCGCTTTTTCTCTTTACAGCCTAAAGAGTTCAGGCCATTCGCTACGCTTATCTCCAGAAAGGAACTTAAGCAGAAAGGGGCTTCCTTACCGGAAATGGTTGCTGCTCCGTGGGGATTATCTCCCCATAGCCTGCATCTGTTTGATGAATTAAAGAAGAATTGCGGGTTGAATTTATCTGTCCCTTCCTGGAAAGAAGACTATTTCAAATTGACCGGCCGCCAGACAGCAGCCGAATGTCTCGAACTGATCCGTCAGCAATTGCCGGATTTACAGATACCCGTTGCACCCCGGTTCTGTAAAAAGATCAGGGAAGTGGAGAAATACCTTATCCTACAAAATGCTCCTTTTGTATTAAAAACGCCCTATTCTTCATCCGGACGTGGTTTGCACTGGATACCCGAACGCAAACTAACCACCAAAGACCGTACATGGATAGAAGGGGCGATCAACAAACAAGGCACTGTCAGCATCGAATGCGGCTTGGACAAGGTACAGGATTTCGCAATGGAATTCTATTCCGACGGAGAAGGAAATGTTACCTACGAAGGTATTTCGGTTTTCGGCACGGAGCAACAGGGCAGTTATTCCGGTAATATGCTGGGTAATCAGGAATATTTACGCAGACAGATCACCCTGCGGGTCGGAGAAGAGGTTTACAATCAAATACAAACGGCTGTCACTGATGCATTAAAAAGCTTCTACGGGAATATCTACCGGGGATATCTGGGAGTAGATATGATCGTTTATAAGACTACCAAAGGTGCTTATGCTATCCACCCCTGCATAGAGATCAATATGCGTTATACAATGGGAATGGTAGCTCTCCGCCTCAGCCAGAAATATCTTGCTCCTTCAGCAGTCGGAGACTTCCATGTCACCTACGAGAGTAAGGAAGGTGAAACATACGAACGGCATCGTTTCATGAAAGAAACTTATCCGCTGATAATAGAGGATGGAAAAATAAAAGAAGGATATTTATCATTATGCCCGGTCACGAAAGAGACGCGTTACAGGGCTTATATATTAGTTATGTAGATAGGAGCTTTTCCTATCTACATAACTGATCGATTATATCTTTATCCAAAGGGAACAAGTCTATCAAGATTTCTTTTCGAGCCAGTTCGAAGTCTTTATATTCAAATCCGGGAGCTACGGCACAACTCACCAGGGCAAAGCCTTCCGGCTCTTTTAACCGGGCAGCGAACCAGGTCTCCGGCTCAATCGTAACCTGCAATTGTCCGCTTTCCCGATCTGACAACTCACGACAAACGAGTTGTCCTTCTTCAAAAGAAAAGATCAGCAAAGGTTCCCCTTTATGAAAAAACCAGCTTTCCGGAGATTTTATCCGATGAAAGGCAGAATAATCCATATCTTCCAACAGATAATAGATCGTTGTCAACGCCCTCCGGTCAGCCGGATATCCGGCTATCGGCTTCCAGGTAGCCGGACGATATTCTTCTTTAAAGTAACCGCCTTCGGGATGTGGAGACATTTTTAGTTTCTCAATCCAAAAAGCAGCTTGTTTACCAAGATCCATTTGCTTATTTAATTATTTATGCCGGCGAACGGAACGAATAGTTTCCGCCTTTTCTTTACCCGCACCCAGTTTATACCCCAAAGATAAGCCAAAAGTAAATGTTCTATCGCGAGTAACCGGATTTAAACGAGTGAAACTTGGTAAATAAGCGAAATTAAGTCCGATTTGCATACAACCAAAATCCTTCCGGATACCTCCTACACATTTCAAACCGAATAAAACAGAATGATATCCATCTATTGTTCGTTTAGAATAGTCATTATCACTAGCATAAAGATCAACTGATGATTTTAACAGAAAATCAATTCTGGGCCCTACACCTATATAACAGGTATAACCATCACGACTCATTTTCTTCAAATCAAAAGTTGTATTTAACGTCAGATAATGGAGATTTATTCCTATGACCTGATAGCTTCCCGCCCATACGCTTGTCGGATCCTCCTTATCCCGTTCTCCTCTCCTCAAATAACCAACATTACTTGATAAGTTAAACCAACCCTTATCCAGATATTGCATACCCAATGAGACATGATAAGGATGTATTTTATCCAGCGCTTGACCAATACCTTTGTAGCGCATAGAAGAAATACCAAATCCATTTTCCAACGTAAACACCTGTGCTTTCCCCATGACAGTAACACATAACAAAGCACACACTAACCACACACAACTCTTCTTTTTCATAACTTGTATTTAATTTGTTATGATACTTAAACGACAGCAGAAAGAGTTTCGTATATCAACCGGGGATATTTAGGACAACTACAGGGGATTTTTTATTATACGGGCCAAAACCGTCTCCCGATAATTACGCGCAATGGGTATTTCATGGCCTGCAATATTCAATATGTTACCTTCGATCAGGCTGACGTGATGGATATTGACTATAAAAGACCGATGAGTCTGGATAAAATCACTTTCCGGCAAAGAATTATATATATTTTTCATTGTCGAGTGAACCAGAATCTTATCCGAAGCAGTATAAATACAAATATAGTTCTCTAATCCCTCAATAAAAAGAATATCCTTCAAAAAAACCTTTTTCATCTGTTTATCGCTCTTGACAAAAAGAAATTCCTCTGCTGCAGGGGCTGTTTCTTTCTGTAAAAGGTCATGCACCTTATTTACCGCTTTCAGAAAACGTTCGAAAGAGATCGGCTTCAATAAATAATCAGTCACATCCAACTCATAGCCTTTCAGGGCATATTGCTCGTAAGCGGATGTAATAATGACTTTAGGGGGATTAGACAGGGTAGCCAATAAATCCAAACCGGATAAATAAGGCATCTCTATATCCAGAAAAAGTAAATCCGGCTGCTCAGTCTTTAACAAAGTATTCAGTTGGATAGCATCTTCACACACACCTGTCAATGCCAGGAAATCCACTTTCTCCACATACGACTGCAATCCTTCGCGGGCTACCGGTTCATCGTCGGTAATTATACATTTTATTTTCATACGCTTTCTATTTCAATCATTAACTTTGCCACAAAATGATCCGGATCATCCTCTATGTCCAGACTATACTTCTCAGGATACAAAAGAGTCAATCTTCTTCTTAGATTCTCCAAACCGATTCCTTTTCGTGGCAACTCTTTTTCTGCATACGGCGGTTTGGAATTAAATATAGTAAATAGGATTCTCTCTTTATTCCACGACATATCCAGATCAATATGATAATCACCACCTACATATTTAAATGCATTCTCAATCAACGGAAGGAAAAGTAACGGATAAATCTTCTGTTCTTTCAACTCCTCTGATATATGGATATTAAGAATCAAGCGTTTACTCATACGCAAACGTTGAAAATTCATATATGTTTTCAGGTAATCGATCTCTTTTTGAATCGGTACTTTCTTATTTCCTCCATATAATTGATAACGCAACAAGTCCGACAACATTTCCAATGTATGACGCGGCATCGTATTCTTCTCGTCAATCTGAAAATAGACTGTATTCAATGCATTAAAAAGGAAATGGGGATGATATTGCGCCCGAAGAAATTTAAGTTCGATTTCGAGTTGATCGACCTTTATCTTTTCCAACTGTAAAGATTGCTGATTATACTCCTTTTCCAGTTTATCATTACGAATGATGATATAATACAGAAAGAAATATAATATACAAACGACATCCGCTATCACATAATCGGCAACCTTATCACCCAGATATAAAATACCAATGTAATCACCCAGATACAATATCAGATTTACACCCAAAAACAAAAACACCAGCAATATAGAATACTCCAATGTGACTGAAATGTTTTTGGCCCGGACTTTTTCCATATAGTAACGACCCTGAAAGTCAAATCCATAACTCATCAATACCGACACTAATAATGCCAGCATATGAAAAGGAACCGAGTCTGCCCAAAATGAATTATGTGCAGGTAAATCAGTCACTAACCGGATGGTGTTAAACATGACAACACCCAGGATCAGCGGAGATATCCAACGGGAAAATGGCTTCATATCCTTTTATTTATTTTATTCTTACAAATTTATTCTTTTACTCTGATCTATATCACTTTTCCGACCGGATTCTTTCGTTTCATACCCTTTGCTGAAGCGCCAGAAGAAAGATACGCCGACAAGGGTGTTATCATACCGTTCTTTGGTAAAAGCCCGTTGCCCCGGCACTGTCAGTTCCATATTGTATCGATAAGAATGGAAAATATCCCGTGCAAACAAACTGACGGTAGCCTTATTTTTCAGGATACTCTTCTGTATTCCGCAGTTTACCTGCCAGACAGGGCTGATCGTGGCCTGTCCCGCCGCCATTCTTCCATTATAATAACCGGATAGCTCGGCACTCCATCCTTTACTGAAGCTAAACTGATTATTTAATCCAGCGATCCAGGTACAGTCTTCATTTACTTTATTGGATAATTCCTCCGACCATTGATAACGGTTGTAGACAAATGCTGCATTGGCACTCAAATTCCAGAAAGAAACCGGCGAAAGTATTCCTGTATTCACACGCGGGCCTAACGAGATGGCCCGATTCAGATTGAGAGGAGTAACAAAAACCCGTTTATTCTCCTCTACGATATAACTTTTCACCATTGCTTTACTGGTATAAGAAAACAGAAAAGCGGCCTTGAACAAATCTTTAAACGCATAGGAAAGCTCCAGATTGTCCGTCTTTTCCGGCTTTAACAATGTATTGCCCCGTTCATAAGTGTAATTATCAAATATATAAGTCGACGGATTCAAGTCGCCGTAGTTGGGACGGTTGATACGTTTTCCGTAGAACAGGGATAATTTATTTTCTCCTAAAGCGTATTCCAGTAATACGGTCGGAAACAAATCTATACTATGATCGGAAAACGAAGAATCGCAGGCTACAGCTGTTTGACGCCCTTTATATCTAGTATTTTCCAGGCGAAGGCCGGCTTGTACGGATAATTCACCCAACCGGGCATTCCCTTCTATATAAGCGGCATTGATATTTTCTTTATAAGAGAAGCCCTGGGTCAATCCCTCATTGCTACTCCATGCATTCTGTATACGGTTTGCATACAGGGCTTCGTTATCAATGGAAACATATGACGATTTAACGCCGGCATTCAATACCCAACCATTTTCAAACGGGAATTTCATGTTGATCTGTCCGGCATACAGGTTTATGTTTCCTTTGATATCTCCCCGCATGGAGTCTTGTCTTTCAATCTGATTGATCAGATTGCGGAAAGAGTTATATATGAATTGATCTTCATCTGAATGAAAGTTCAGGTAGTCGAATGAGGCATCCAGCACTTTGCCAACGGAATCAAACCGATGCGTCAAACTGATCCCGCCGGAAAAATTGATCTTATGCCTGTCATTCAGGTTTAACGTATGTGCCGTCGAATCCGGAGCAGTCCGTGGATACAGGGAAAAAGAAGAGTCCATATCACCTTCGTTCTCCCCATGAAAAATATTTCCATTGGTTGAAACACCGATTGTCGTTTGAGGGGAGAGATAGAAGTCTACACCTGCCCGATAATAATGAGAGGCATAAGGGGATTCACTATAAGAATACTGATACAGCTTCAGATCAGAAGCCAACCCCGTTAACTCACTGGAATACAAACGATTTATTTCCAGATCATGCTGATCGTTTCCCTGGTAAAAAGAATATGTCAGGTAAAAATTAAACTTACCGTTCCGCCTGTTTAAAGAAAAGCTACCGTTTCCTTTGCTTCGTATACCTTGTGAAAATCCACCGTTTACCGAGAGATTCAATCCCTGAAGCTTAATCTTTTTCGTATGGATATCGATCAGACCGGAGTTACCGCTGGCATCATAGCGGGCGGATGGGTGGGTGATCAGATCTATCTTGTCAGCCGTGGATGCCGGGGTAGCCTTAAGCAGATTCACCAGTTCCTGTCCGGAAAGATAGGTTTGTTTTCCATCTATCAGGACATTGATACCGCTTTTCCCGTTCATATAGATAGAACCATCCTTATTAACAACCACTCCGGGGAGCGTTTCGAGTACCTCATACAGGCTGCCTTGTTTACGTACGACGGATGCATCCAGATGATACGTCATTTTATCCGCCTTTATCTCCAGTTCCGGCAACTTGGCAACCACTACAACCTCCTCGATATCTTGATCGGGAATGGTATCCGGCATGATGAACTGTGCAAAGACATCACTCACATAAAAAGCCAACAGTAATGCGATTAAAAGAAATTTACTTCCGCCCATATCTTTTGTTTTTGTTTCAAAAGTAAATAAGCAGAAACTCCCCGGGAAATTATTGTGACAAACGACAGGAGTTCGTTGACGAATGGTTTATTATTCTTAAATATGGATACGACCAAACAATCTCCGGTCTATGGGAGTACCATATCAAAAGCGACTGGCTTCTGATATGGCAACAAAATGATACGGAATTGATCTTGATCATGACCGATACGGGGACACATGCAGATTTATTCTAAACAGTTTCCTCTTCCTCAAACTCCTGTAATTCTTCCAACCCTTTTTTCATTGCTTCCACCTTCGATGAATCCCATCGATACTCGATAAAACTACCTACAAGCGCTATAACAGATGCTGAAATAAAGATAAAAGTTATTCTGTTCGCACCAAATTTCCCATACGAAGAAAAGAGAACTGTCATCAAAACCAAGCCTGATATGACAATAACAGGATAGCCCAATCTCATAAATTTCTGATATAATAATAATCGCCGGAAAGAGTCCGTCAACGGCTTCTCCACACTAAATCCGTAAAAAGTAATAAAAGCCGGCAATCCCCCTAATATGATAGCAACCATGAAGCCGACCAAGCAACAGGCCATAAACAACGGAGTTCCAAATAAGAAAGGACTGAAGACTGTCAGCAGTATACAAACAAAATATATACAATATCCGATTATAATCTTCCACATCAAACGTTCCCTAGCCGTTAATATACAGCCGGTGATCATATCTTTAACAATCCTCCTATTCAATATTTCATTCTTTTGCAAACGTTCATTTAATATATTCCAGTTCGCTTTCAATTCATTCAAGTCCATAAAGCTGTTTTTTTATTCGTTCGACATCTGTTTCAGTTTCTCTTTAATACGATTGAGTTTAACGGCCACATTATTACGTGATATACCGGTGATATCCGCCATTTCCTGATAACTTCTTTCTTCCAGCCAGAGCAGGATCAAGGCACGCTCCAAACGTCCCAGGCAATTGATCATCCGGTAGAGCTCATGAAGTTGAGCCGTTTTATCTTCTTCCTCTGCCACCGCTTCCAGGTCGAAGCCTTACACTCGCCCCGGAAGCGGGGAAAAGCTTTCCATAGGTTGATCACGACTTCCTGATACAAGTCGTTCAGATTGTCCGGATCGGTAGCGTAGATATAGCATACCTTATATATCACTTGTTTGTATTCCTCTACAAGTTCTATAAACTCCTTCTCTTGTTGTTGTGCATTCATTAAGCTTGCTCTATCGTATTATTTACTATATCAGTCGTCAAAGAAATCGGATAATTACAGTAAAGGAAGGAAAATTAACAAAATAAATAAAGTTGATTACTGCAAAAGGGCTATTTTTGTCCTTATCGATAAGTAGACCAATCTATTACACATTCAAAGACGTAGCATATGAAAAACTACAAGCTAATCTTTATACTCCTGGCAGTTGTATATGGTGGAAATATACAGCTCCCCGCCCAGCAAATGATTCCCAAGACAATTACACTGACCCCAAAAGCAAAAGAACAACTGGCCGGTAAGCAAATATTGTATATCGAGCGGGAACAGTATGCACCCGACCATCACAACACAGCGACCCTATTCCAGAAGGGAGAGATCAACGAGAGTAGTTTCTGCCCGGGAGGAGCCATGCGTATCTATGACGTCAACACCGGAAATATTACCACACTGATAGAACTGAAAGACGGCGTGATACGTGATCCCGAACTGTCTTTCGACGGGAAAAAGATCATCTTCTCCATGCGAAAGAATAAGGACGATTTCTACCATATCTATGAGATGAATACAGACGGAAGCGGCATGAAACAGCTTACGTTTGCGGAAGGGATATCAGATATCGACCCGCTTTATCTGCCCGACGGCGGCATTGTATTCAGCTCCACCCGCCAACCGAAATATTGCATGTGCAACCGCCATATCATGTGTAACCTCTACCGGATGGAAGCAGATGGTGCCAACATTACACAGATCGGTGTCAGTACGCTGTTTGAAGGACATTCCTCTCTGCTGAGCGACGGACGCATCCTGTACGACCGCTGGGAATACGTAGACCGTAACTTCGGTGATGCGCAAGGCTTATGGACGGTAAATCCGGACGGGACAAAGCATTCCATCTATTACGGTAACAATACCCAATCGCCGGGCGGAGTAATCGATGCCCGCCAGATCCCCGGAACCGACCAGGTGATCTGTATCTTCGGTTCCTGCCATGACCGCCCCTGGGGTGCACTGGCTATTATCGACAGGAAAAAAGGAGTGGACGGTGTAGAACCTGTCCTGCAAATATGGCCGGAAGAAAGCCTGAAACTGGTAGATAAAGGCGACCTGGACTCTTTCAAATGGATCGAATACTTCTTTGAAGATCCTTATCCGCTGAACGAAAACTTCTTCCTCACCTCACGCACGATCTGGACAAAGCCCGGCGGATGGATGCACCTGGACTCTAAATCAGGTATCTACCTGGTTGGCCGCGACGGCACACAAGAGTTGCTCCTTGAAGGAAACAGAAGCCTTTTCGACCCGATGATCATCGAGCCACGCCCCAAACCGCATGCAATCCCTTCCAACAGGAACTATACGGATAAGAAAGGCACGTTCTACGTACAGAACGTTTACCACGGCACACATATGAAAGGCGTAACTCCCGGCACCGTAAAATATCTGCGTATCATCGAGTCTCCGGAGAAAAGAACCTGGACACAGAGTGGCTGGGGCGGACAAGGCGAACAGGCTCCCGCCGTAAACTGGCATAGCTTCGAGAACAAACGTATCCTGGGAGAAGTACCGGTAGAAGCCGACGGCTCTGCCAACTTCGAAGTTCCTTCCGGCACCTTCGTCTACTTCCAGTTGCTAGATAAGGATAAGAAAATGATCCAGTCCATGCGAAGCGGCACGATGGTCATGTCGGGCGAGGTAAACGGTTGCATCGGCTGCCATGAAGACCGCCTGAGCATTCCGAGCGCGATGGGTACGACACCGTTGGCCCTGAAGAAAGCCCCGGCCAAGCTAAACGGCTGGATGGGGAAAGCCCCGAAGAACTTCTCCTTCATGGAACAGGTACAGCCGATCCTCGATAAGAGCTGCGTACGTTGCCACGACTTCGACCCGAAGAACCGGGAAAAACTCGTACTGGCAAAAGACAAGAACCCGTTCTTCAACGCAGCCTATGTCAACCTATACGTAAAGAAAGAGATCACGCTGATAGGCGGTGGCCCGGCTCCGATACAGGAACCGTACACCTGGGGATCGCATGTCAGCAAGCTGACCAAAGTGATAGACGGAGATCATCATGGCGTCAAACTGTCTCCCAAAGACAAGGAAGTCCTTTACACCTGGATGGATCTGAACGGCGTTTATTATCCGGTCTACGAGTCCGCATTCGACTCTACACTGGCCGGACGAAGCCCGCTCTTTAACCACGAGATAGAAGAGTTGAAACAACTAACCAATATAAATATCTGGGATCTGAACCACCACGGACGAAAGCTGACCGCACAAATCTCTTTCGACCGTCCCGAAGTAAGTCCCTGCCTGGACGGTATACGGAATGATAAACAGAAATATTCCCGTGCCTTAGAAATCATCCGTACCGGACAGAAGCGGTTGAAAGCCACTCCGCGGGGGGATATCGAAAAAGACCTTGTTCCTTGCGAGCGTCACAAGGCACAACTCCGCAAATACGCCGAACGGCTAAAGGTGGAACAGCAGAACTGCACGGTCATCAGCGAACAAGGCAAAGTGTACGACAAATAAGAAGACAAGTGCCTCACTTATGGCACAAAAGTGCACTATAAGTGGCACACTTGTGCGCTGCCTGTGGCACAAATGTGCAGACCGCATGGCACAAAACTTCCCTGCATAACTAATTACACAGGGAAAGCAACAAATGGGGAAGAGAGCTGACTATCTGTTGTTCTTGATCAGGTTCATAAACTCCTCGCGGGTCTTTGCCTGCTGGAAGAAGCCTGTGAAATCGGAAGTTGTAGTCAGGGAATTCTGCTTTTCCACACCACGCATCTGCATGCACATGTGCTGTGCTTCGATCACGACCATAACGCCCAGTGGATCGAGTGTCTGCTGGATACAATCTTTGATCTGCATTGTCAGGCGTTCCTGTATCTGCAGGCGGCGGGCGAAGATATCCACCACGCGGGGTATCTTGCTGAGTCCCGTAATATATTTCTTAGGAATATAAGCGACATGTGCCTTACCGAAGAAGGGAAGCATGTGATGCTCGCAAAGAGAGAAGAAATCAATATCTTTCACAATAACCATCTGCTTGTAATCTTCTTCCTGAAACATGGCGGAAGCCAATACCTTTGCAGGGTCTTCGTTATATCCTTTGGTTAAAAACTGCATAGCCTTTGCTACGCGCTCCGGCGTCTTAAGCAGGCCTTCACGTTCGGCATCTTCACCTAACAGATTGAGTATTCCTTTGTAATGGCCAGCCAGTTCCTCACGTGCCGCCAAGGTCTTGTCGTTTATTTCTTCTATCATTTCTTAATTCAACGGGATCTTTACTTCTTCTCTAACAATATACATTTCCTTTCCGAACGAAGGGAAGGCCGTCATCAGCAGGCGCTGCATGTGATAAGCCTCTTCGTGTGAACGGAAATCTCCTACACGCAACTTCCAGAACGGTGCCGTATAGGTAACATAAGTCGGAACAGTCGGGAAAAGTTCTTTGATCTGCTTTTCCTTATCAAACGCTTCATCTTTCGACTTGCGCTGGTTATTACCGGAGAAAACCTGTGTCCGGAACCCCTGTATCTTCAGGAAAGCGGTGCTATCCGTCTTTTCCACATTTTCACCCGACAAGCGTACTCCTACCATATTCCGGAGAGCCTGCGACTGGTTGATTATCACCTCGCCTTTACCCGGTTTCGATGTCTGGAGATCATCGAAGATTGTCTGAACCGATCCGTCGACACTTGTCTGTGCAGACGCTCCGGTCACACAGGCCAGCAACATGAATAATAAAACGATACAAGGGGAATTCTTCATTGTGATTGTTTTTTTGTTTAAAAGAGAGACTTGTCCCCGTGCTTGACACGGGGCCGCAAAAGAACCAGCGACATCAAATAAAGGACACTGTCCGTTCCTTTGCGATCCCGTGTCAAGCACGGGAACGGTCTCTACTCATAATGTCATTAAAATGCTTCGATGATAGGCATGAACTTATCAACAGCCAGAGAAGCACCACCGATCAGACCACCGTCTACGTTCGGTTTAGAGAACAATTCCTTCGCGTTACCGGCATTTGCGCTACCGCCATACAGGATTGTGCAATCGTCAGCTACTGTGTTGCCATATTTAGCAGCCAGTGTAGCACGGATATGAGCGTGGATTTCTTCAGCCTGTTCTGCAGAAGCAGTCTTGCCTGTACCGATAGCCCAAACCGGTTCGTAAGCCAATACGATCTTACCGAAGTCTTCAGCAGAAAGATCGAACAATGATTCTTTGATCTGAGCGTCTACTACTTCGAAGTGTTTGCCTGCTTCTCTTTCTTCCAATACTTCACCGATACAGAAGATCGGAGTCAGACCGTTAGCCAGAGCCAGTTCAACTTTAGTTTTCAGGATAGCCGGAGTTTCGTGATAGTAAGCACGTCTTTCAGAGTGGCCGAGGATTACATATTTAGCACCTGTTGAAGCAACCATAGCAGCTGAAACTTCACCGGTGTAAGCACCTTTTTCCTTATCTGCACAGTTTTCAGCAGCTACACCGATCTTATCTGTATCGATAGCAGCAGCGATGCTTGCCAGGTGAGTGAACGGAGTACCGATGATTACATCACAGTTGATAGCTTTGCCTTTCAGGGCTTCGTTTAATCCTTTTGCTAATTCCAGGCCTTCCTGAAGAGTAGTGTTCATCTTCCAGTTTCCTGCAACAATATTCTTTCTCATGACTTAATTAATTAAATATATAAATACAATAAAATCTTTTTATTCTGCCTTGTCTTTACGTCTCCGGCGGAAACGAAAGAAGTCGTAAACCCAAACGAGCAGCAAAGGTACGGTAAAAGTTAATAGGATGGTTATTAGCCAGCCATCTTCTTTATCTTTTGTTTTATTTACGTCAAGATACTTCTCTACTTCGGCCTTTACATGTTCCTCATCGGGGATGTCGTTGTAATGCCATTTAGCCAGTACCGTTCCGTCTTTCAGCAAGACTAGGCCGGGATTCGAGCGGATGATCGTCTTCAGCAGCACTTCATCGGCCATACGGAACGGATATTCGGCTCCGGTGTTGTCGCTCCACTCGTCGATCACTTCCGGCGAAGATCCTGTGACGCAATAGAACGGTAAATCATATTCGAGGGCATAATCGTACACGCTGTTGATCTCGTCGATGCGTTCGTCGTCCGCCGTTTCCAGCTTCGGGGCGATCAACAGAAGGACAGGGTTCGGATTATGCAAGATATCTGCTGTCACATCGTCTCCTTCGGCATTGTAGATATTGAAGGATGCCACAGGCGGTTCATACCCTTTCTTCAACAGCTCGGTCTTCGACTCTACAAAAGTCCAGGTACTGTCATTCTCCGGATAATCTTCCAGTGAGAATTCTTTTTTAACACCATCTTTCTCGTAGACAAATGTATAACGGTATTCATCTTCGGGTGCCCCGTCGGGGATTTCCATCAGGGAAGGAATGTTCGCGCCGATCTTATACGGGCGGAAATCTATCACCGGCAGATGATTGTAATTCCGGTAAGCGAAGCCGATACCGAAGAAATAGGAAAACAACGCGATAAACCAGTAGACCTTAAAGGTGTAGCACTGGAACATCTTGCCGGAGTTCATAAACACCATAATGGCAGCGGCCGACAATACAAGGTTCTTGAAGAAGGTCTCCCAGTTGGAAATAACGATCGCATCACCGAAACAACCGCAATCGGACACCGGATTGAACAGCGCCAGATATAACGTCAGCGGTGTCATAAACGCCATGAAAAGCAGGACAAGGAAAGAGTTGTAACGGCGGTACACGCCCAACAACATGCAAACGCCCATAGCAAACTCGGCCGCCGAAAGGGCGAAAGAAGCAAGGACGGTAAAAGGCTGCAGGAAATCCAGTCCGAAAGAAGTCAGGTAATCGACAATCTTAATGGCTCCCCCCATCGGATCGACCGCCTTCACAAAACCGGAAAAGATAAACACAACCCCGATCAGCAGACGGCTGCACTCTGTCAGTATTTTTATTGCAGTCTCTTTATAGTTCATATATTACTCTTCGCCGTACTCCAGTTTGATCAAACCGAACAGAGCGTAATTTATCATATCCATATAGTTGGCATCCACACCTTCCGAGACGATCGTCTTACCGCCGTGGCTTTCGATCTGCTTCGTGCGATAGATCTTCATCAGGATCAGGTCGGTATAAGAGCTGATACGCATACTGCGCCAGGCTTCATCGTAATCATGGTTCTTGGCATACATCAACTCTTTGGTCTCCGTTATGTACTTATCGTACAATGCCAACGCTTCCTCGTTTGTCATATCGGTGGTATCCGAAAAGCCCTTAGCCAGCTGGATCAATCCGATCACCCCATAATTAACGATGGCAACAAATTCGGGACGTATCCCTTCATCCACCATGCTCACCCCTTTTATCTCGAGGCTGCGGATACGGTTTGCCTTAATAAATATCTGGTCGGTCAACGACTGCGGACGCATGATCCGCCACGAGGGACCGTAATCTTTCAACTTCTTTTCGAACAACTCCCGGCATTGGGAGATCACTTTCTCAAACTGTTCTTTCGTATCAGCCATATCCTACATTTATTATGCCGCAAAGATAGTAAAAAAACAACAAAGGCACAGATGTATGATTTCATCCGTGCCTTTCCTTTATCTTAAAAATAACTTATTTACAACGGATGGAACGACCTAATTTTAACACGGTTGTTTTAGATATTCCGTTCATTTCGCACAACTTGCTTACTGTTGTTCCGTATCTGGCTGCTAATGCACCTAACGTATCGCCGCTTTTGATGCGATGATAAACAGGATCGGCAGTCTGGGTAGTAGAAGCATTACCTGTCAGTGAGGCAACCGGGGTTGCAGCTTCTACAGTTGTTGTTTTTGTAGTCTTAGCCGCTGTTGTCGTAACCTTTGCGGTAGTTTGCTTTGCTTCCGGTTTAGCTGCTACGCTGGCACTTCTGCCTGCACTGCAACGGATGGACTGACCCAGGCGGAGCATAGAAGTACTCTTGATGCCATTCAAACGGCAAAGTTCGTTCACTGTCGTTCCGTACATACGGGCGATCTTACCTAATGTATCTCCGGATTTCACACGGTGATAAACCATCTGGTCGCTTGAGGAAGTATAGATATTACTCTTGCGTCCGTTAATCTTTATATTATGAAATACATAAGTATCCTGGTGGGGAACTCCGTTTTCGAAGTCAATAATGTCGGCCGGGTTAAGAGCCTGTCCCAGAAAGCGGGTTTCGAAGTGAAGATGAGAGCCGGTCGAACGTCCGGTATTTCCACCTAATGCGATCGGATCGCCTGCACGTACAATATCATTTACATCGACAAGTGATTTGGATAAATGCCCGTAAACTGTTTCCAGTCCGTTCGGATGGCGAACTACCAGATAATTTCCATATCCGCGACGTTCGAAGTTACGGATACGTACCTTTCCGTCAAATGCTGCACGGATCGTATCGCCTACCTGAACTTTCAGGTCGATACCCTTATGCATACGACGACGGCGGGGGCCATATTTGGAGGTAACTTTAATCTGACTGTCTATAGGAAGAGTAAAAGCGGAACAATCGATTGCACAGGAGTCCGGCATCTCAATCTTTGAACCGCCGCGGAAAGGATCCACCCAACGGGTATCCCAGTTAGAACCGTATAATTCATCTGCCGGGAACAGTAAATCTTCTTTTGCTGCAAGTGATTCATCCACTCTTGCATTAATTTCTGCCAACTCTTTCAGTCCCATATCTTTCCGGATCGTTACGCGGTCAGCCATCAGTTCCGATACGCGCTTATCCATCTTTACGATATGGATTGTCTGCTTTGGTGTCTCTTTTCCTTCCGGATCCTTAGCTGATACAGCCGATACCATCAGGGAGGTACAGCAAACAAAAAGTAGTGTTCTTATCTTCATTTTTATCATTTTTCGAAATAGAATACAGGGGTAAAATAAGTCGTGAAACAGACCCTATTTTTTTACAAATCGACCAAAGTTCGTTATTTTGAGTAAGTTGACAAAATTCAATCCGGAAAAATTTCCGCAATGAAAGTGAAGATATTCAAAAGCGCCCGGCATTCACATTGAAATACAACCGTTTTAAAAGAAATATGTTTCACAACATATCAACTGATCATGCCCCAATTTATCTTCCTGGAAAAGAGCGTTTTTAACCTTTCGTTCAAAATCCGGTTAGGTTCGGATAACAATTCCGGGTCTTTGTCCAAAACTTCCAACGCGATATCCCGTGCATATTGGAGGATCTGTCCATCGGCTGCCAGGTTGGCTATTTTGAGGTCGAGCCCTTCACCGCTTTGCTGGGTTCCTTCCAGGTCTCCATGACCGCGAAGACGCAAATCGGCTTCGGCTATTTCAAAGCCGTTATTACTGTTCACCATAATTTCCAGCCGCTTACGCGTGTCGTTGCTTAATTTATAGGAAGAGACCAGAATACAATAGGACTGTTCCGCACCACGTCCGACACGTCCGCGCAACTGATGCAATTGCGACAGTCCGAAACGTTCGGCACTCTCGATCACCATGACGGAGGCATTCGGCACATTCACACCGACTTCGATCACAGTCGTCGCCATCAGGATATGGGCTTCGCCCGATATGAATTTCTGCATTTCCGCATCCTTGTCCGCAGCTTTCATCTTTCCATGAACCATACAGACCTTATACTCCGGAAAGACTTCCTTAAAAGTTTCGAAGCCATCTTCCAGGCTCTTATAATCGAGCTTTTCGCTTCCTTCGATCAAAGGATAGACCACATAGATCTGGCGGCCCAGCCCGATCTCCTTCCGCAGGAAATCATACAATTGGGCTTTCTTGTTGTCGTAGCGATGCATTGTCTGGATCGGCTTACGACCGGGGGGCAACTCATCAATGACGGAGACATCCAGGTCGCCGTATAGCGTCATGGCCAATGTCCGGGGAATAGGCGTCGCCGTCATCACCAGCACATGGGGAACAATGGCATTCTTTTTCCATAAACGCGAACGTTGTTCGACTCCAAAACGGTGTTGTTCGTCGATGATAGCCAGTCCCAGCGAAGAAAAAACGACTGTCTCCTCTATCAGGGCATGCGTTCCTATGACGATCTGGATTTCTCCGTTGGCAATAGCCGGAAGTATCGCATTCCGTTCTTTCTTTTTCGTAGAACCGGTCAATAAGGCGACACGGATATCCATATCCTTCAGAAATGCCATGACCGTAGCATAATGCTGGGTAGCCAATATTTCAGTCGGCGCCATCATACAGGCCTGGCAATGGTTATCGACAGCCAGCAACATAGAGAGCAATGCGACCAATGTTTTCCCGCTTCCCACATCTCCCTGCAACAAGCGGTTCATCTGCCGTCCGCTTCCCATATCGGCACGGATTTCTTTTACTACCCGCTTTTGTGCCCCAGTCAGTTCGAAAGGCAGGTAATCTTTATAGAAGGTATTGAAATAATTCCCCACGGTAGGAAAGACTATTCCTTTCAGCTTCAGTTTCCGGAGACTGGCAGTACGGAGGATATTTAATTGTATAAAGAAAAGTTCGTCAAACTTCAAACGTACCTGTGCCTGTTTGAGTTTCTCAGCCGATTCGGGAAAATGAATATTCCGGATCGCCTCTTTCAACGGCATCATCCGGATACGCGACAACACATCCGGGGGAAGTGTCTCGGGTAACTCCCAGTTCAACGCACTTAATAAGGTGTATTGCAGATTTTGTATCGCCTTCGAATGAAGGAACGATTTCTTCATCTTCTCCGAAGTATTATAGAAAGGGGTCAGCCCGGCCGCCACCTGCCCTTCCTGGTCTACCGGATCGATATCAGGATGGGGGATATTATAGATATGCCCGAATTCGGTGGGTTTACCGAAAACGATATACTCTGTACCAGTCTTATATTTATCCGTCACATAATTCAGCCCCTTGAACCAGACCAGATCGATCGTCCCCGTTCCATCCGTAAACTTAGCCACCAGACGACGGGTTCGTCCCTCGCCCACCGTATCATAATACAGGATACGCCCTTTCAATTGAATATAAGGCATATTTCCCGTAATCTCGGCCACCTTATAGAAACGGCTACGGTCAATATATTTATACGGAAAATAAAACAACAAATCTTCATACGAAGATATTCCGGCTTCTTTCCGTAATATCTCCGCTTTCTTCGGGCCTACACCCGGCAGATACATGAGGGATCGTTTGTCGAGATCAAGCATAGCTGTCTATTTGGACAGCGAATTTATTATTTTTATGGTCACAATGCAAATTTATAGCCGATAGAGAAATGCAGACGGGCACAATTTTGATTGATCCGGATATATACTATATATATTGTATATATGATATATTTATCGTATCTTTACCCAAAATTCAAAGTGATGGATACAGTAATACCAACAAATAAAAGAAAAGTAATCGATCTGAAAGACAATACCTTTAGATCATTATCCGTAATGGCGGCCCAACAAGGCACCAACCTTAAAAGGCTCATTGAAAACCTTTTAGATCGTACAGCAGAAGAGTATAACGATACGGCTATGTACCGAATGTTATCCGAACAAAGACCAGAAGGGAAAATGAAACTTAACCCACAGGAAAAGAAGGATTTTGAAAACTGGTTAGGATTGAATGCCGAATGAATGTAGATTTCTCTAAAGACTTTGAAAAAAGCGTCCGGAAATTATCCGGAAAAATGCTTTCATCTGTGAAAGAAGTGATCCAAGAAGTTATTGATGCGAAAGATCTGGATGATATAACGAACTGCATAAGACTGACCGGCTATGATTACGTATATCGGATCAGGATTGGGGATTATCGGGCTTTTTTCGTGTTTCATGTTCAAATTATTGGCGATACGGTAATGTTTGAATACTTGGTATCCAGAGGTGAAGCATACAACAAGAAAATGGAACAGAAGCTAAGAAGAAAAAACAAATAAAACTAAAGGGGACGAGAGTAGCTGAGTCAGCCCGGTTAATAAGCGATAGTCACAATGCAAATTTATAGCCGATAGAGAAATGCAGACGGGCACAATTTTGATTGATAAAGTTTTGAAGCCAAGAAACGCCGACATAATATTTATGATATTCGATACCACCTTCTACTGCTGTTCCTAGATTTAGAGGAGAAGCAAATCCGATAAAAGGCCCTGCATTCAAACGAACTTTCAAAGTATTATTTACAGGTATCCGAAAAGAGGCATACAGAGGGATATCCAAGCCAAAATTCCAATCGCCGGTTTTCTTATAAAATGAATAACAACACTTCGTTTTAACTGAAGTGTTGTTATTTTTATTATAATCAAATTCTCACAAAGGTAAGATTTTAAACGTCTCGCAATCAAAACTAGATTGATTATAAATGGAATTTATAGCCAACAGATACTCCAATTAAGAATTCCTGGCTATTTATACAATTTTGGAAGCAGTTTACGCTCAAAAAAAATCTTTTTACTTCCACACCAACTTCTGCTGTAGCACCAATCTGCAATTCAGACCCTGTGCCCAAATACGCACCACCATTCAAACGAAGGTTAGCCTTTTCATTTAAAGGTACATGGAATGATGCATAAACCGGAATATTTAAATCAATACCCCATGTACTATTGAAAATAGCTGATCCGTTAGCTGTATGAAACAAGAGTCCAGTCTGAATTGAAAACAACTTTGATTGCGGAAAATCTATATAGGCTCCTGCTTGAAGTCCCCAAACATCACCTCCCATAATTCCTGTACGCGCTTCAATATCGGCAGCTTGTACCTGACTAAAAATAGAGGATAATATGAATCCCATTAAAACTAATATCTTTTTCATTACTGACTAATTAGATAAGTTAATAATTAATACTTTTTATTTATATGAACAAATAATTTTTATTATAACGGGATTTCTCATTATTTATTATTAATTAAAGCCTGGAGTTGGCAAAGTAAAATAAATGCCACTACCATGATATTGCTTATACGATCCATCACTAGCTCTATTAGCAGAACTAAAAATCTTGCTTCTTTCAAAAATTCCGTCATATAACCATTCATCCCGTCTCTCATATTTAAAATCAATTGGAACTGTCACATCTGTCATTCCACTAGGATTTGTATAAATCAAATTTCTTGTTGCAGTCTTATCTTTACCTCCGTCTTTTTCAAGAATAATCAATGCATTTGTTTTTTGATAAGATGTCCAATTCGGTTGAATATTCAAGTTGAGCTGTTTTACCAAACCGACTTCGCCTAGCGACAAATTCAGTCTATATGTATTTATATACCCTTGTATTGGTAATCCCATACCACCGCCAGCATGTCCCCACATAAAATAAACCTCAGGACCTCCAGAGCCATCTTCTTCATAAACAGTCACTTCCCCTATGTGAACAGGATCCATTAAACCTAAGCGAGATTTACTCTGCATTTTATTTAACCATTCATTTGCTATTTCGCTATAAAAGAAAACTCCATTTTTATTTACATACTCGCCATTTTCAAAATCAGGCAATTCATCATAAGATGTTTCATTCACAGATATTATCCAGACTGTGTTTTTTTTCATAAAGTCTTGTGTAGTTCTTATTGTATCTACTCCTATTAGTCCATCCTCTAAATGAATTTTACATGCTTTATTATTATCGTTAGTTGCATATAATAATACAGGCTGGGTACATCCATCCCATTTTTCAGAAAAAGGCCAATAAATTTGAATATCACTATCTGATAAACAATTAAAAAAATCAGAACTAGACATTCCCGACTTTAATTGTTCTTGCTGTACATTTAATGCATCGGTCATTTTCTGCAGCAATAAAGAAGGCCCAGAAGTACGTTGTATTTTACTCAAAGAAGGTTTTAACAGATCTGTAAATCGATACTCTTCATCCAATCCATATTTTAGAGAACGTTCAACACCAGCTTTAACCTCATTCATCACTGTTTGATCAATTTCGATAGAAGCCAATAATTGAGCTACGGTTGATAACTCTACAGTATTTTCTACAGACTTAGTTCTAGGCATTCCATCAGGCACAGATACATTTTCCAAATCTTCGTTAGAACAAGAAGCCACCATAAAACAAAATACTGTGGCGACACATAATTTAAACACATTCATTTCATTAATAATTAGTTAGTAATTTTTATATTATATCAAAAACTTGTAATTCTAACTTATCAAAAGCATATAATTATTCTTCTATAGAAAAATTCCCCAAAAGAATATTTTCTTTATTTGCAATAATAAGTACATAGTCTCCTTTTTTCAAATCCAAACCCAGAGGAATAGCAACATGATTTCCACCAATTACTGAACTGAAAACCACATTTCCTGAAACATCTTCTATTAATATATCCAATGTTCCCAACTCTTCTGAAATCTCAAATTCTAACATCTGATTATCGATATATACTTCGATAAAAGGCTTTAGAGACCGAGATTGATCATCCAAATCAATCTTATCCCTTTTTGCAAAACCAGCCATTGTTACGCATAACAACGCCATAATTAATAGAAATCTTTTCATTATTCTAATTGTTCTATTTTCGGTAGCAAAGGTATAGAGTCTATGAACGAAAGAACAAATTTTAAACAGCAAATGCCATGTACAGTGAGCCAATTCCACAAAATACGATAACAAACAGATTATCAGACAACAAACACCCTCTGTACATATAATTATATATGTACAGAGGGTGTTTATACCCCATTCCAAAGTTATATTTAAAACTCGGAAATGACTTCTTCCAAGGTTATTCCTGTATTTTCCAAATACCCCTTTTTCCGGATCCTATAACGCTTACGATCAACAGATGTCGGTTGTATATCTAAGAATACAGCTAACTGCTGATTATTCAAACCTAATTTCAGTAAACAACAAAAACGCTTTTCTGTTTCAGTCAAACCAGGGAACTTCTTTTGCAAGCTATCCATAAAGAATGGATATGCCATTCGCAATAACTCATACAATGCCAGCCATTCCTGATCCGTCAACAGATTCTTTTTAGCGTCCTCTATCGATTGGGCATTTCGAATCATTTTTTTATATACATCCGAATTCTCCAATATACCCTTTCGGATACCTGATATTTTTTCACTTAACCCCTGCACTGCATATTCTTTCTCCTGCAATACATTATTTATTTCCATTTGTTTATTTCTCAACTTCTCATTTTTTTTAGTAAGACTATATTTATATTTAGCAACAAGAATAACAAACATCAAAAACACAAAAATACTACAAATGAAATATCGATAATATCCTAACTCTAATTTCGTATTTTCATTCAATATTTCTGCATATTCATATCGCTTTTCTGCTTTTAAAACATCTGTCTTAGCCTGTAATTCAGCAATGGAATCTGCAAAGTGGTTAAAACGTTCATAATAGTCCAACGACAAAGAATAATTACCCAATTCTTTTTCCAGCATATACGATCTGTATAATATTCCACCGGTCAGTGGTCGGTCAGCCGTTTTATGCAAAATAGCCATTTCTATATATTCACGTGCTTTAGCGTATTCTCCTTTTTCTGTATACAAATCAGCCAATGCCAAATAAGTCGGTGCACTGCCTGCTTCATCATAAGCTATCGATTTAAACAGATAATCTTCTGCCAACGAATAGTTCTTCATTTCTTTATAATTATTCCCCAACCGATTTGTCAAAGAACTCAACAATAAAGAATCATTCATAGGCAAAGCCTGTCGATAAGCTTTCTGAAAATATTTCGATGCCTCTTCATATTCTTTTTTTAACAGATAAAGCCTTCCAATATTCCGAATCGAATAAATATAATTTACACTATCATTCCCCTGCAGATAAGATTCACCACTCAGTAAAAGATAGCGTTCTGCCTCATCATAATTATCATCAAAATCATGTAATTCAGCAATCTTGTTATACAATTTCCCCATCAACAAATATTTTTTCGCTTTTTTCGCTATCTCCACCGCTTGTAAGTACGATTTCATCGCCCATTCGAAATCTGTTTCCTCTTCATAAGACATCCCCAAATACAACAAACAATTCATCTTTTCTTCCGGAGAACCATGCTTTTCAAAATACGCATTTGCCCGTTCCATCTGCGGGACAAACGGCATATCTTCACCCAACTGTTCAGACAATCGGGCATAAATCAAACAGAAATGAGCAAAGGCCTTATCATTCAGCACATCCGGATTCGTAATGCTCTCCAAAAGCACAAAAGCACTATCCGGTTTTTCGGACATAATCAGTTCTTCTGCATCTTTTATCTTTAAGCGGGCTTCGCTGTCTTTATTACAACCAAAGAACAGACAGGAAAGAAGGAATAGTAATACGGCGTTTTTCATAATTAATACTTGTGTGTTATTTGGAACGAAAATACGAATAAAATTAATTTGGACATCAATTATGGGAAAGAAATGATCTACCGAAGAAACTGAATTTTCCTGCCGATCTATTTGGGATTACTATACGTACTAATTTAAATTAGTACAGCGACTAATCAACGGTTGATAGACATCAGCCGAATGGCCGATAACCGTCAGCCGTATGGTTGATAATTATCGACCGTATGGCTGACAATTATCGGCCATTAATTTGAATAGGAGATTATTTAAAGTAGAATGGGATAAGCCCCTGATAACTAAGGTCTATTTCGAGAGAGGAAAGATATACAAATTCCCTGTATTTACAAATACATTCAACCATTTTTTTTCTTGAGCGGAAGCCGGGGAAACAGCTTTCTGAAACGGATCAGATAAGTCGTGACATTGCTTCCGGCAATAATGAGCGTGACGGCCAGAATGATCATCACAATGCCACAACCCAGCCGGGGTGTTAGCACTTCGCCGAAGATGGTAACACCGAAAAAGACAGCTGTCAAAGGCTCGAGAGCACCGAGTATGGCTGTCGGAGTAGAACCGATGTATTGTATGGCCTGCGTGGTACACAGGAAGGATATGGCAGTGGGAAAGATAGCCAAAGCGATCAGGTTACCCCACAGATACCAGTCATTGGCTATATGCAGGCTCCGCCCGAAATCCACACGGATCAGAAAAAGCGACACACCGAAAAGCAAAACGTAAAAGGTCAGCTTAAGAGTCGCTATATCTTTCAGCCTCGGACGGTTTACGCCTACGATATAAATAGCGTAGCTGAGTGCCGATCCCATGACCAGAAGGACACCCACCGTATTGAGTGTCGCACCGCTACCGGTTTGATAAAGCAACCCTATACCTCCTAATGCGAGCATTATGCAAAGGACGGTTTGCAAGGTCAATTTCTCCTTAAAAAGCAGCGACATGATCAGCGCAACCATGATCGGATAGACAAACAACAAGGTCGATGCAATGCCGGCTTCCATGTAATTATAACTTTGGAACAAAGCAAGCGAAGAGAAAGCTACCAGAAATCCCAGGACAACCAACGGCACCAAATCTCTCCGGCATAGCTTAAAATTCCGGCCTCTCGCCTTCAACATAATACCCAGCACCGGAATGGCAAACAGGTATCTGAAAAACAAAACAGAGTCAGGATCCATCCCCGCTTTATAAAGAGGAAGAGCAAAAAGAGGATTCATACCATAAGTGGCAGCCGCTATGGCTCCCAGCATGTATCCTTTCACCTTTGCATTCATATAAGTAGATATTTGCTGATTAATATATCGATAATGGGCGGCAAATGTAGAATGTACTTTTTACATACACAACACCATTAAACGATATTTTCAGAAAAACATCCTGGCAACAATTTATACTTTTCCTTCTTTTAAAAGAATCAGTCCTTCTGCTTCATTTTTCTTTAAGCGATTTCACATCTGTCTTCTCCTTTAACAGCACTCAGACAAGCGCCAAAAGCGGCCTCCTCCTGATACAAAGAAAAAGATAACTTGCATCCGAATAATTCTTCAAATGCCTGACACAGGAGCGGATTTCTCTTAAGGGCATTCCCCGAACCAACGATAACATCTTTCCCATGACGGATATTCTCCGGCAGCCTTTGATAAAAATCATGCAGTTCACGACTGATACCTTTCAGAAAACCCAATATTAAATTTTCCGGAGTAAAATTAGAAAGAGATATATTTTCAATATGGCCACGTTTCCACGGAGCAAAACGGGTTCCGTCAAATAGAGTTTCAACAATGGGAAGATCACAAACGTCTTCTTTATAGGGAACAGAAGTCATCACCCGGTAAAGATCCAAACCGCCGGCCTGGAGTTGTTCATCTGATAATGCCGGTAGAAAAGCCCGCAGAGTCTGCTCAAAAAAGTTTTTCAACATAACAAATGCCTGACCGCCACAAAGAGCAGCTCCCACCAGTATGTATCCACCGCCGGGGAAGGGCCTTGTATCCAGTTCCGGTATTTTTATAAACTTATCGGAGTAGACAGAGATCTGGCTGCTTGTCCCTACGGTTATATGAATAGAATGATGGATATCCTTTACCGATCCGAGGAAAGCGGCCTGGTTATCTCCTATCGCTGAATATACGGGTATCTGCCGCTTATTATAACCACAGCAAGTGGCAGATTCCGACAATTCCGGTAAAATAGAAAGATCGATCCCCACTTTTTCCAGAGCGGCATGATCAAAACACAGGTTTTTCGTATCGAAAAAGCCGATGCTTGCGCCATTCGAGTAATCAGTAAGAGGCGTTTTCTGTCCGGATAACTTCATGACGACATAGTCCATGATCGTACAGATCCGTTTCGCATTGCCGGGAACCAGCCCATTTACCTGGTTATAGAAATGCGTTACCAGACCGAAACCTGTTGCCAGCGCATAGCCTGTTTCTTCCGACAAATAAGCTGCATAGGTCTTATCCTCACGATATAACTGATTTCCTCTTCCATCTTGCCAGGTATAAAGCGGACTGACCGCTTCGCCTTGTTCATTCAAATAAAGTATTCCATGCATTTGCCCCGTAACACCAATTCCTTTAATATCCGGGTAACGGGAAGAGAAATCCTCCATTATTTCTTCCACAATCTCGATGATTCTGTCCGGAGATTGGGTTTTCTCCCAAAGAACCTCCGAGACAATCACTGAGTCGTTGGCGATTGTGAGCGATTCTATTTTGTTCTTTTTCAGATCATAAGCTACACTGCTGATAGAACTGGTTCCGATGTCTATTCCAATAAAGCACATATTTTATTTCTTTAATTACTAATCATTAAATGTATATTCAGGAAAATCCTATCTTTAAATTTTATTATAGAATTGTAGGACACAGCGAATTAACAGCAAAGTTACGTATTTTGGCATGAATGTTCGTCCAATATCTATATTTCGACAGGATTATATCTTTTCATGTATAGATTTAAACTTCAACATAAGAAATACAAGGTAAGCCACACAAACCGTCAACACAACGACAGCTCCGACCTGGCCACCGAGATTATCGGAAGCAAGCCCCATCAGCAATGGGAAAACAGCACCTCCGGCTATTCCCATGATCATCAGTCCGGAAATCTCATTGTTGCGTGCCGGCTTATACATTAAGGCACGTGAGAAGATGATCGGAAATACATTCGAGTTTCCTAAGCCGATAAATGCCACACATATATAAATTGTCATCGCATTAAAGCTGAAGTAAAGGCCAAGAATACCTAAAAGCATCAGACAGACGCTAATGATAAAGAAATTCCTGGAAGAGAACCTGGCCAGGATGAAAGTACCTGCAAAACATCCGCAAGTACGGAACAGGAAATATAAACTGGTTGCATAACCAGCTTCAGCCAGCTCCATACCGGTACGTTCAATCAATAGTTTCGGAGCTGTAATATTCACTCCTACATCGATCCCAACATGAACCAATATACCCAAAAACAGGATCAGAATGATGCGATCCCCCAGCATTCCGATACACTCTTTAAAAGAGGAAGGCTTACCTTCGATGGCATGTTCTTTGATTTCGGTAAAGTAAAGGTAAAAGACAGCAATCAGGGTGATAACAGCAAAGAGCGGGAAAAGCAGTTTCCAATTGCCATAATGAATCAATGCCTGAGCTGCAATAATCGGAGCAGCAAAAGAAGCTATAGCTTTTACGAATTGTCCCAATGTCAGGAAGCTGGGTAGTTTATTCCCGCTTACGATATTGGTTAGTAAAGGGTTTAATGATACTTGCATCAATGTATTCCCCAGTCCGAGAAGAGAAAAACATAACAGCATGGAAACGCTGCTGTAAGCGATAAAAGGAACACATAAAGCAACAAAGGTGACTATCAGGCTCAGCAGCACCGTCTTTTTCCGGCCGATTTTATTCATAAGTATTCCCGTAGGAACAGAAAAGACCAGGAACCACAGAAACACCATCACCGAAAAGGCATTGGCTGCCGTATCGGAAAGGTCAAAATCACTCTTCACATAATTCGTAGCTATCCCGATAAGATCTATAAAACCCATCGTAAAGAAGACCAGCATCACCGGGATAATTCTTGCTATCACATTTTCATTTTTCATGGTATTTGTTTATTTATTTGTTTTCTTTTCAATACTTATCAAAGAAGCTTCTTTCAGATTAATATCTCCAGACTCCGTATAACAATCAATTGATTCTATAGCCTCATCCGTAAAACAGAGAGAGGTCATAGCGACTTTATTGTCTCCTGCAAACCATTCAGCCGAGCCCTGATCGACAAGAATGTACCATTCATCGGCCGGAGGATTTACCCGGTAAGCAGCCCCTAACTGGCTTGTATAATCTTCCGAAAAAGAAGTATCCGACAATCGGGAACGATCCACATAGTAGTAATTCATCTCAGCCCGATAAGCAAAGGTTATTTCTCCGCCGGAAGCTGTTCTCAAACGAATGCCATATTCACGGGGATGCCACATCGCATAACGGTCGGATGCATCGAAAACCAAATGAATAACGAAAGGATATCGGGAGACTGATTTTTTATTGAAAATAGTTTGAATACCTGCTATTTCCGTATTCTCGATTTTCCGTGTCTTGCCGTATAAACCGGTCAGTTCACGCACCGGCTTTGAGCAAAGCGTATAATTGCTACCTTCATAAGCCAATGTCAATTCACGGGGGAATGTTATGCTTCCACGCTTCCCGGTTTGTGGTGTCAGATTTGCATATAACCAACAATTCATCCAACCGACCATGATGGTACGGTCATCCGGCAGATTATTACATAAGATGCCGCCATAATTATCTTTCCCATAATCGACCCAGAGCTCTTTCGATTGTGTCATATGAAAACCGGAGTTATTGAAATCGCCAATAAAATAGCGTGTGCCCGGTGCCCCATCCGACACTCCTTCGTTTACATTGATAAATAATACCCACTTCGTATCATTCGAGCCCTCTATCTTCAGCGGGCTAAGCGTTGAGTTTTCCCAACTTCCCGTTATCTCCATCTCCCCGCCGAACTCATTCAGGCTTTTCCAGTGGATAGCATCCGGCGAAAAATAAAACCGGATTGTACGCCCTGTAGAAACAGTCATTACCCATGCATCTATTTGTTTATTCCAGCAGACATTGGGGTAACGCTTATTATCGGAACCATTTTCCCACTCCATAGCAATATCCGTCCAGGTCATCCCTTCGTCTCTGCTGTATGCCGTTCCAACCGAATAGGGAGAGGAATTGCTGTCTGTACCTTGTTTCGGTTTATAACGGGTGTAGTAGGCGATAAAAACCGGGTGATCCGCAGTGCCTAATCCGGAAGTATTATCCTTGTCGACAATGACACTGCCGGAATAAACCTGGCCGTTCTCATCTGCGGCTATTGCGACCGGGCATTCCTCCCAACGGATCAGGTCTGTACTGACGGCATGTCCCCAACTGATATTCCCTGAAACGACATCCGACGGGTTACATTGATAAAACAGATGGTATTTTCCGTTATGATACACCAAACCGGCCGGTTCTCCCGTCCAGTTCTGTTCCTGTGAAAAATGTATCTCCTCACCGCCAGGAACGTTTCCCTCTCCGCAAGAGGACAGAAGTCCGGTTATTATTCCTATAATCAAAAAAGCAAACTGTTTCATTTTACTATTACATTAAATGTGCCAGGCGATTTTAAAATTGCAGAAAGGAGCCATACTCAGGAAACTGAGCACAGCCCCTACAATCACCGGGTATATTACCATCCGGTATTCTGCTTGTATAATCCTTTCACATAACTGATCTGTACCTGAGGGATCGGGAAATATTCATCCCGGTTCTTTGTAAACTTCGCATCCTTCAAATAAGAACGGCGTGTTTTTTCCACTTCAAAATATTCGTTCATGTATTCTGCGGCAATACCCCAGCGTACAAGATCGAAGAACCATTTACCCTCTGTTGAGAATTCAAGGTGACGCTCCCAGCGAAGAGCCTGCATCGCAAAGTCTTTTGTCCATGCCGGGCAATTCACTCCCGGTCGATAAGGTTGAACATCAAACTTACCAGTAGGAGTTCCATCTTCAAACTTCAATCTGCCTGTACTTGCAGCAGCGCGCATACGGATCTGATTGATCAGGTTCAAAGCCTCGTCCATTCCCTCTCCTAATTGAATCAGCGCTTCCGCTCTCCACAGCATCACTTCATCCAAACGAAGTACATCCCAATTCAAGCCTGCTCCCATAAACGGGTTGGTCTTTTTAAAGCAATCGCATGTCGGTAAAACAAGTAATTTCTGACTCATAGAATAACCATATACTTCAGGCGTACGTGTCCAATTCTCCTGCATCACATAAGAAGGTTCGTATTTCCAGGGCATCCCCGGAACACAAGCCGTATGCATTAAACGTGGATCCATCGGTATCTTTGCAAAAGCTTCTTTATTATCCAGTGTTTCACCATTGTTGAACTTTTCGAAATCAGGCACTCCGTTCACTGTTTTATACCGGTTCATCATATTCACAGATGGTTGCAGGAATCCGCAACAGCCATAGTCCGAATTAACGGGAGACACCAACCAGGAATTCAATCGTCCCTGAGGAGTATCTGCTGTATATTGGATTGCCCATATAGACTCGGGGCCATTTTCGAACTCACACAAGAAGTTTTCCGCAAAATCAGATGCCAAACTCTTACCGGAGTTATCTATGATATCTTTACACAGACTTGCTACTTCCGTTAGTTTCTCACGATTAATATTCACTACATTGTGCTTATCATCCTGTTCATAAGCGGCAAAAATCAATACTTTCGCCAAATAAGCCTTTGCGGCGAATTTATTTGGGCGTCCTACTTCATCTTGTTTATCAGGTAAAGTACTCACTCCGTAACGAAGATCGTCAATCAATTTTCCCCAAAGTTCCTGATCGGTCAACTCATCGTTGCTTACCTTATCATACATATCCTGTGGGGTATCCTCATCGATATAAGGGAAGAATTTGAAACATTGCTTCATGTACATGTAGATATGCGCCCGTAAGAAACGCAACTCTGCGATCCGCTGGTCTTTTAACGGGTATTCTTCCGGTGTCAAGGCTTTTACTCTTCTCAAAGCATCATGGATCCTGCCTATCGCTACATAATGAACCCACCAGAGGTTATCCAGGTCTCCCACATTGGTTGCCTGCATATATGTGAATGTTTCCCAGCGGTTTCTTTCCGCATTGTCATTTGTACCGGAACCTCCTTTATACGCTTCCCCACCACGAACAGATCCTTCTTCATAGGGCATACCCATCTGTTTATTGAAATGGTTTTGTCCGCAAAAAGAATAAGCCGCATTCACCATCTGCTCAACTCTTTCAGGTGTATTTAGGTCTTCATCGGATACAACTCCCTGTGGCTTCGTATCCAACATGGAATCACATGAGGTACAAAAGAGTAGAGATAAACCGAAAATGGCTATTGTTATCGCTTTCATATTTCATTATATTTTAGAAGTTATTAAAAAGATACATTTACCCCGAATGTCATAGAGAATGGTAACGGGTATCCATTGCCGGGAGTTTCAGGATCAAGGCCGGTATAGGCATTGTCACCCCAGGTTTTCTTCAAGGTGAGCACATTATCGGCTCTCAATGAAAGTCTCGCTCTGCTCATTCTCACTTTTGCCAGCACATTCTTGGGTATAGTATATCCTAATTCGATATTCCGGATTTTCATATAAGAACCACTTTCCACATAATAGGTAGAAAAGCGTCCTTCGTCATTATAGTTATTAATTGACATCGCCGGGATGGTTGAACCGGTATTCGTCGGAGTCCAGGCATCCAACATACGTGTTCCATAATTCTCACCGGAAGTACTTAATGCATAGATATCAGTCCATGACTTCCATCCGCTGACATCCAGTTTTTTCCCAAATACCCCATTGAAAAATACAGAAAAATCAAAGTTTTTCCAGTTTAAGGCAACATTTATACCATATTCAAGGGCCGGATTTTGATCGCCTAACCATGTTCTGTCTTCACTATCGATCTTTCCGTCTTTATTGATATCCTTGTATCGAATACGGCCTGGAGCAGCACCTACCTGCGTAGCATGTGCATCGACCTCTGCCTGAGACTGGAATAGTCCGTCAGCGATATAACCATACATAGAAGATTTGGGACGGCCAAGAATATTCTGGTCTGTACCGTTACCGGCAAAATTATTTATTACTTCATCGGGAACATGGATTATTTTCTGTTTATTATGTGAGAATACTCCACTTACGTCAAAGCCTACATCACCAAATTTATCGGTATAGTTCAAGGTTAATTCAAACCCTTTGTTATCAATATCAGCACCATTCAACCACATATGGGCTCCTTCACCTAAAGTGGCAACAGTACCCGGCTTCATCAGGATATCGGATGTCTTCTTTATATAGTAATCAAACGATCCGCCGAACTTTGAATCAAAGAAACCAAAATCCAATCCAAAGTTATGCTGTGCGGTTGTTTCCCATTTCAGGTTAGGATTGTCTCTTTGAGTCCTGCGAAAACCTGAAGGTAAATTATTTCCGCCTTGCCCTGTAAAGTCATAAGCCGTACCCCAGTTCCAATCTTCCGCATAATGGTCGTAGAGAGCCTCGTACATCAGATAAGCGGCATAGTCATCTATACGTGAGTTACCGTTTTGTCCCCAGCCATAACGAAGTTTCAAAATAGAGAAGTTGGATAATGCATCTTTCAGGAATGCTTCATTATTCAATACCCAACCCAATGAGAATGCAGGGAATGTTGCCCAACGGTTATTCGCTCCGAATACGGAAGAAGCATCGCGGCGGAGAGTAACTGAAGCAAGGTAACGATTTCCATAATTATAGTTGAATTTACCAAACCAGGATATCAGCGTATTATAACTGGAAGAGCCTCCGTTATCCCGGTCTTCTTCACCTGCCCCCAATTGCATATAATCAGGAGTCTCCAATGCAAATACGCGTCTGCTTCCCCAGTGTTTCTGATAGCTATGATCTACTGTTTCCTGCCCCAGCATAATATCGAAACCATGCTTATTTATATCAAAGACATACTGCAAAATATTACTGTTATTCCAGTCGAAATTATAGTCTGAAGTCTGGGTTACCTTGTTCCGGCTTTCGCTCATAAAACCGGAGCTATAAGTCAGATTCATTTCTCTTCTCCAGTAACCGACAAAATCTGCTCCAAAAGAAGAACGGAAAGTCAATCCCTTCAGTATCTCAATACTGATAAAGGCATTACCGAATAAACGCAGGTTATCCTGATAGTTCTGGTCATTATCCTCAATTAAGCGGACAGGATTCTGACGGTCACTCATACCACCTATAGGGCCGCCCCAACCAATACCATCGACCGTATGAACAGGGACAATAGACATCAAGGATTTACAACCTCCCAGATTGCCGTCCCCGACATTCGAACTAGTCCTCCATTTGGAAACAGTAAAATTCTCTCCGACTTTCACACGTCCGTCCAACCAACTGTAATCGGTATTTACACGGGCATTGAAACGATTAAAATAACTTCCTTTTATCGTACCTTTGTTATCGTAATAGTCAAGAGCGAAAAGAGCATTTCCGCTATCTGTACCGGACGATAAAGTGACATTATATTGCTGGATCTGTCCCGTACGTAAAATTTCTTTTTGCCAATCCGTATCAGCCGAACGCATAGTCTTTTCGACCGGATCCAGATACTCTCTCCAGGAAACATTGTCCAAAATCCAATTTCCGTTCGAATCCTGATGATCCTGGTATTGATACAAACCACCATAACCATTCACATATCCGATACCCACCTGGTTAGGATCAGCTTGCGAATTATCGTTTTTGATCGCCCAGTATTGAGCAATACCGCGCTGTTCGGTATTCATCAGTTCATAAGGCTTCTTACTGCTTGCCACTGTATAGGATGCCTTAAAATCGACTGTTGTTCCTTTCTTTCCTTTCCGGGTCGTAATAATAATAACCCCATTAGCTGCACGCGAACCATAGATAGAAGCAGAAGAAGCATCTTTCAACACCTGGATCGATTCAATATCCATCGAGGACAGTTCTTCCATGGAACGGGTTGTAGGCGTCCCGTCGATAATATACAACGGGTCGTTGTTGTTTAAAGTACCTTCTCCACGTATACGGATAGTTGCCTTGGAATCGGGAGATCCATTGGTAGAGATAGCCATACCGGCTACTTTTCCCTGAATGGCACGCATAGCATTACCTGCGATATTTGAACGAATCTGGTCGACCTTGACAACAGACACGGAACCGGTCAAATCAGCTTTGCGCTGGCTGGTATAACCTGTTACTACTACCTCATCCAAATTCTGTGCATCTTCTACCAATCTGATCGTTATGTCTTTCGCTGTCGAGATTGGGATTTCCTTCGTCTTATATCCGATAAAGCTCAAAACTAACGTGCCTTGGCTTCCGACATTTAATGAAAAATGTCCATTAGCATCCGTTATGGTGCCATTACGATCTCCATCTTTTTCAACAATAGAAACGCCGGGCATAGGCTCACCGGTCTCATCTAAAACAGTACCTGTCGCAACTATTTTCTGCTGATTGACAGTACCTACCTTATCCACGGCAGATGCATGTCCGGTAATAGCACACAGGGAAAACACAAGTGTCAGGTAACACATTGCTTTTTTCACACGAAATGTTGTTTGATTCATGAAATAGATTTTTAATTGTTATTAAACTTAAGGTGCTTTTTAATATTCGCCTTTTCACTTTGCTCTCAAAGTATTTATCATACTTTCCTAAATCAGATTCATCCACTATTCAAATTCTTCATATATATATAAATTTGTCACTCATTTACATTTACCAAACCTGGCTATTATTTCCCCTGACAGAAAAATATCCAATCAAAAACTCACCTTTTAAAGACAAAAGGGGCCCTGTCAACCGGATAATCCGGATGATTCACACATTATATTCAAATAAGTTTTCCGGGTCTAAAACCCTAATGGAAAGAAGTAGAAGTTTCTAATTTAAAACCATAAACACTAATTTTTAATTTCCTGAATTTGTATATCACGGATAACGGCATTACCGTTTTTCACATAGAAGAAGAGGTTTTTCCCCTTTTGCTCTGGCAAACGATTAAGCACACATCGTTTGTTATTTATAGACACATCAAAAAATTCTCCGTTCACAATCACATCAAGCAAGATAGGTTCATCCAACCCTTCTACACCATGAATGGATGTGTTATGCATTAAAACTGTTTGATTGTCCGGATTTAACTCCAAACGGTAACCATTCTTCCGACCGTCTGTTGCACGCAAAAACAAACCTAACTCTTCATAATTTCCTTTAGGTTCTATCTTCATCGAAATGCGGTAATTATCCGGAAGGTCAGGAAGAGAAGCTACGCCGATATCGCCCGAAGCATTCATTGTTATATTCCCATTGGATACGGAAACAATATTTGCAGGTGAAGATATTTGTATGGCAGGAGTCGCTATCGGGTGCATAGCCGGTAAAACTTCTTTTAAAAATTTGGTAGCCAAGGTTCCATCCGGCTCCTGATACACTTCCCTGAGTAAAATAGTACCACCCCAAATCCTATCCCCGTTATCTTTATCATCCTTACGGCAGGGAGAATAGGCCACTGCAATACGGCGTCCGTCTTTAAAACCGGCTGTTTTATAGACACTTCCAAAATATTCAATCAAGGCCTGTGATTCCGGATATATCCAGGGGCCATACGTATCTTTGGACATCAGATAATAGGTGTGGCCACCAATACTATATAATAAATAATACCAATCGTTCCACTTAAAATAATCCGCGCATTCGGGAGTTCCGCGTTGTCCTTTCAACGGAGATTCCACTTCCTTCCAGTTTTTCAGGTCAGTTGAAGTAAGATGCACCAGATATCCGCCAAAACCGTCTAAAGAGGGCTCTTTCAAATTACCGGGAATGAACAAATGGAAAAGACCGTTTTCATCCTTAAAGACTTTCGGGTCTCTAAAATCGCGGCTTATACATTCTTCCGGAGCATAATAGAACGGATTGGGTTCCTGCTTTTGATAAGTATATCCGCCATCCGTACTTATTGCATAACTCAGTTGTTCATGTACTCTCTCGTTTTCCTTCACACGCGTTGCATAAAATGCATAGAATTTATCACCTTCCGCAATTACCGATCCTGTACAGATAGACTTTTCCCATTCCTCGTTTTCAATACCTAAAGCAACCGGATAGTGTTTCCAGTTTATCAAATCAGTTGTAGTGCTCAATGCCCACTGATGACCTCCCAAACCACCAAGACCTGCATGATGCCCTTCGTCCAACAGCCAGTACAAATAGAATGTTCCATTATGATAATAAGGCATACAATCACCGGAAAACAGATGTTCTTCTACCGGTTTAAAATATTGCATATGGGTAGTACGCTGAATGGCCGGATTATAATCTTTTACAACCTGTGCAAAAGAAGATATCGTAACTAATAGAAAAGTTGCTAAAAGTCCTTTTTTCATTTGAGTATGATTTAATTTTTATACATTAGTTATAAAGTAAATAACAAAGCAGTATGATAGTCATATTACATTTAGCTAACAAAACATCCCTTGTCTCCCGTTGCAAATATAGAGATCAGATCATAACAAACAAAGAACAATTTACATTTTAGCGTATTTTAATTTATCATATTTATTACATTTACTCTCATACACAATGCACATACGAGAGTAACCCAGAATATAAACCACTAGACAAACTTCAAAACAGAAAAGAATATAATAAGCTGTATATCAAAGCATAGATATCAATATACACTTAGAGATAAAATTTTATATCCTACAAATATTACATTCTTCAAATGTAAACATCGATACTCCCCACTTTAACATTTCGAGAAGAACAAGTTACATCTGTCAAGAATTATATTTTACATTACAAATGCATCCACAGAAAAAAACTTCACATTTGTCACTTATAAATGCAAACTATTTGCAAATAATAATTACATTTGCACATCACTTTAAAATTACCCTTATGGAATCTAAAATAAGCTACAAGGTTATTTACAATACATTAAAAGATCAAATACTCAAAGAAGCATTTCCTCCGGGGTCTATGTTGCCTACGGAACAGACGCTCGCTCAAAAATATTCTGTTTCCAGGCCAACCATCGCTAAAGTATATAATCAGTTACAGGAAGAAGGTTTTATAAAAAAAACGAAAGGGCTCGGTACAGTCGTTATATACCAATGTAAAAATACAACCTATACATTTGGCCTACTTCTACCCGGAGCAGGTGAGTCGGAAATATTCTCCATCATCAATGACCAGCTTTTGAAGCAATCCGAAATCGGAAGATTCAATTGTCTTTGGGAAGGTGCAACAGCAAGTAGCGCGGAAATCAGAAAAACGCTTATTGAAACGTGCAGTGAGAGTTACATAAATAAAAAGGTAGATGGCATTTTCTTTTCCCCACTGGAAAGAGTACCGGATGCATACAATTTGAATTTAAAAATCTGTGCCGCTATACGGGAAGCCAATATACCTTTGATACTTATTGACAGGGATATTCTGACTTTTCCCGAACGAAGTGAATTCGATGTGGTATGCCTGGATAACTTCAGTGCCGGTTGTATCATGGCAAAACATCTGATCGATCAGGGCTGCAATAAACTTCATTTTTTCTATCGTCCTGATTCGGCCAGTTCTGTAGACTTACGCCTTTCCGGTGTTCGTGAAACAGTCCTTAAACATCAGTATTCATTTACGGAGAATAATATTTTTTGTGGAAATCCGGAAGATCTGGACTTTGTCAGACAAATGGAGATCGTTCCCGGGAAAACAGGCATTGTATGTGCCAATGATTCCACTGCAGCAGTGCTCATGTCTTCCTTGGATGCTTTAGGCATCAAAATATCATCGGATATTCTGATGTGTGCGTATGATGACATGAAATATTCCAAGCATCTCAAACATTCATTGACATCTTACAGGCAACCATGTGTGGAGATTGCCAACATCAGCATCGAGTTATTGATGCGGAGATTAAAAGATAACGACCACATTCCCATTACAGCAAACCTGACAGGAGAAATAGTGATTCGTGAATCCAGTCAATTTCTCTAATATTATACAAATTACATTCTGATCCTTTTGATTTACATCAGGCATCAGAAATTACAAATTATTAATTCTAACAGTCACAGTCTTTGAAAAGATTGTGACAGGTAATTGTTACACTTAAATTTCTGGAAAAATGAATACAAAACTTATTACTTCGTTTGCCGCAATCATACTAATTATCAGCAGTATTATTAGTGTCGGCTGTACTGAAACACAAAAGCCGGTTCAGCTAGAGCTCCGATCTTCTCCCTGGAGTTTTACAACCCGGGAAGCTCCACTAAATACCCTCACACAGCAGAATACAAAAGGTAATTTTACATCACCGGGGGATAGTAGTAGTTTCACTATTAAACTGCAGACCGACCTGAAAAAAGTCGCTTCAAAAAAATCGTTACTTACAATTCCGGGCGTATTGGAAGTAAATACATATCAAAACGATCCGGAAGACCGCAAACAACAAAACTATCCGGCCTACCCTATGGCTGATGGTTCCGTACCTGTATTGGAGGCTTCCCTTCTGCTCCATTTACCGGTTCAACCGGAAGAAGCCCGTTATATGCCGGTCGGTATTCCGTTGGCAATGCTGGATAAGCCTGAAGGAGAACATGAAATCGTCCTTCATTTTTCAGGAGTTCGATGGACTATATATGTCGACAATGAACTCCTGGATAATGACTTTCCTTTAGGTTATCCGCAATGGGAAGAACAAACGACCTGGGAAATAGATCCTTCTCTTGTTTCAAAAGCGGAAATATATTTTCCGGGAATTGAACCTCAAAAAACAAATTTAGATACACCACGCACCTCACCGGAAATCCAATACTGGACACCAGAAGGCCATAATTCCTGGGTGGGCGATGTAGCAACCTTCTTCTATCAGGGACGTTATCATGTATTTTATTTGTATGACAGACGCGGACATGCCAGCAAATTCGGCCGGGGAGGCCATTATTTCGAGCATATCTCAACAACCGACTTCAAGACATGGACTGAACATGATGCAGCCACACCTATTGAAGAACAATGGGAAACATTAGGTACAGGTACACCTTTTGTTTTTAACGATAAACTTTGTATCAGCTACGGCCTTCATACGACCCGTATTTATCCAAAAGAGAAGACAACCTTACCACAGTTATGGGATTACTATAATGAACATGGTGCAACAGGCTCCTTCCGTTACGATACGCTATCCGGATTCCCTGCCGGTTCGACCTACTCTATCAGCCAGGATGGTATAAGCAACTTCAAAAAGACACATATATTATTCCACCCATGCGAAAACCCTAGTGTGTACACCGATCCGGAAGGACGTTTACGTATGTTGGCCAACTATGGAGCCAAAGGAACCTGGGAGTCCGGCTCAATCGATGGTGGTTGGTGGTCTGTCAATCCCGGATTTCCTCCGGGAGGTGATTGCACATTCTTTTTCCGCTGGGGAAATTTTGATTATGTAATCGGTGGATTTACCGGCTTATGGTCAAAACCATCCAATGCCGGTGAGGATGAATATACGGATGTAGTCAAACAAGGACTGGATTTTTATAACGGGATGTGTGTACCGGCCATCACAGAAATTGCTGGCGGACGCTTCCTGATGGCTGGTTGGATTCCTATGGTTAACTGGGGCGGGACATTAAACATTCATGAAATGATCCATTACCCTGACGGCCGTATCGGAACAAAATGGATGGAGGAAATTATTCCAGCCACTCAAAAGGCAAAAACTCTGGCTAAAGAAATAATGGAGCCATCTTCCTTTAGTGTTGAAAATCCCTCATTTATGCTGACATTCGATGTAGAGCCAGGAGATGACCTGTCCGGGAAACTCGGAACTTTACTTCTCGGTGCCGACGAAAACGATCACGCCTGTGAAATCCAGGTTAGCCCCAAAGAGAAGAAAGCACAGTATGGGAAAGGTAATCTTCAGAAATTCTCAGAAGCAGAAAAGACATTACGTGAAGGAGGTTATCCAAACCAGGCGCGTGATTATGCTATTGAAAACCTGATCGATACCGACAAACCATTTACAGTTCGTATGATTGTTAAATATGAGGACAAATTTGGCGGTTCACAAATAGATACGGAAATTGCCGGCCAACGTACCATGATATCTTTCCGTCCGGGTTTGAAAGTAGAGAAATTACTTCTTCGCTCAGAACAAACCGGAATTAAAAATGTAAAAATAGCATCTCTCAAATATTAATGATGCTCATTGAAATCTCATGCAGGTTTCAAAATATACTCCCGGCGGAATTAAAGAAGGTTCATTATATAAGAAAATATGAACTAAATTAATTCCGCCAGCGAGTATTCTTATTGTTATTAGCGTTCGCAAGGAACCCTAAGGATCGTAAATGAATTAGGCTGACAAACCATTTCGAAAGAAGAATTCAGGCCTTTCAGTTTTGTTTCTACCGGAACTACTTTTTCCGGATCGGTAAAGCTGTTTTCTGCATCCGGATTTACGGAGCCTAAGGTGATCTGCGTCCCTTCCGGTTGTACTGATTTTACATTTGCCAGATTGATGGAAGCACTCCAGGGCGTATTCTCTCCATTCACCAATTTGATCACGATTTCGTTAGTAGCCTTATCATATCCTGAAACCGCATAATGACGGATCACCGGTTGATACGTATATTCATACTCCAGCTGGTTATCCAGATAGCATTTCCAATGGTTCCCTTTCACTTCAACACGAACATCATACCAGTGATCCGTATGCACGCTCGTTGAATTACGGTAATCGAACAGGGAAACATTCCCGGCTGCATTCCTTTCACCAAAGATTACAGACTCGTTCGTATGGCTACCGATATCGGCCATATAATACTGTTCCTCCCCTTTGGAACCGAAGAAGATACGGAAACCTTCGCGTCCTTCGATCTTCCGTGCTTTTAACTCGATCGTGCAATCGCCAAGCTCTTTTCCATTCAACCAGAGATAAGAGTCGCCTTCTACCTTCGACTGTTTCAAAACTCCGTTATCCACCTTCCATTCACCTTGTGAGGCAGTCCATGCGGAAGCCAGATCGTTCCAGTCTGTCGAATAGAAGGTTTTGCCATCCTGAGTCACTTTAAAGTCTTTGAATTCGGCTACCGTATTGCAGGTTCCGATACCAACAATTCCTTGTGTCTGGAAAACAGGTTGTGTTTCGGCAGGAAGAACCTGTGTTTTCAGATTGACGTCCGGACGGTTCTCGGAGAACATTTTCAAAATATGATAGTTGGTACGGCCATATACCGAGTCATTCTTTAAAACGATCAGGTGATTACGACCATGACCGTCTGCATTCTCCAACAGAGGAGCGTAAGAAACCAGCTGCACTTTATCGGCATTGCGTTCCACGCCGGTCAGGTAAGCGGCTTCAGCCAGCGAAGAATATAAAGAAGAACGTCCGGTAGCGGCATATTCTCCCACATAGATCTTATAGGGATAATCCACCGGAAGTTTATCATACAGATCCCCGTTACGATAGAACCAGTCGGCTGTCTCATAGTAATGCGGGTCGATAATGTCGATAGGGCCGGCTTCTTTCAGGTACGGACTGAACATCAAGGCACAGATCGGTGTGATCTGAGGATATTTCTCTTTGATGGCGGCATAGAAACGTTTGTAGTTGGCCGCATAGCGGGAACCGATGTTCTCGTTTCCTATCTCAACATATTTCAGAGGGAAAGGAGCCGGATGTCCATTCTCCACCCTTTTCTTTCCCCAGTAAGTATCTGCATCGCCAATCGCATATTCAATAGCATCCAATGCTTCCTGGATCAATCCGTCCACCTGGTTATCATCATAGAAATCCCCGTTACGGAACAGGCAGGACATACCGGCATTGCAAACGAACATACCGTCGGCATGCACGTCCTCGCAGAACTGTAGGAATTCATGGTATCCGAAACCATACGTACTCCGGTAACCCCAGAGATTATATTCACCCGGACGGGTCACAGGATCACCGATCGTTTCTTTCCATTTGATCCGGTTTTCCATAGTCAGACCTTCCACAATACAACCACCCGGCCAACGGATAAAGGCAGGATGAAGATCAGCCAATGTTTCGGCTACATCTTTCCGCATACCGTTCGGACGGTTCATAAATGTTTCTTCCGGGAACAAAGAGACATAATCCAGGTACACATTCCCTTTATTCTTAAAGGTAAGTGCCAGGCGGTATTTGTTTCCTGTCGAAGCAGACACAAGTGCGCCTTCATATTTATGCCATTGGTTATCCTTCGTGATCTTAAAGTTTTGCAAAGCTGCCGGCTGATCGTTTTCATCGATCAAAGAGACAGTTACCTCTTCATTGCTGGCTGCATCAGCTTTCAGGTGAAAAGCCAGTTTATAAGAACTCCCTTCGGTAAGAGCCATATTCCAGTAGCCGTTGTTAATAACCTGTACGTCTCCTGCCGACTTACCCAGTTCCAACTGCAACGCATGGGGTGTAGCCGGATGCAAGGGCTGGTTATCCACGATCTTATAAACAGGCTGACCGGCCGCACAAACCACCTGCCAGCCATTCATCGCCTTATCATCCTGCCATTTTACCTTGAAATTATTGATCGAGTCATTCGAATAGCAAGGCAAGCTTTTAGCCACTGCGTATCCATCCTTGTAAGTGGTTCCGGAAGGCAGGTTACCATCTTCAAATCCACGGTTTACAACCATTTCCGCATATAATCCTCCATCGCCGGAATGAGTGATTTCCTCAAAGAACACACCATACAACGAAGAGGGCACTTCTGCTCCTTCCTGTGCGACATCGATAATAATCTGATCCGACTTAGTACAAGCAACCATCGACAGGCACAACGAGAGCCCTGCCAACCAACCTTGTCTTTTAATCCATTTATTTTTCATTGTATTCAAAATTGATTTAATTATCTACATATTCTACGGTTTGCCGGCATTGTATATCTTCCGCCGACTTTGCAAACATAAATTCAAACTCGCCCGGCTCCGTAACATATTCCATCCGGGAATTCCACAAGCCGAGTTCTATATAGGGTATTGAGAATGTAACACGTTTAGTTTCGCCTGGTTTTAGTTCTATCTTCTTGAAACGTTTTAAAGCAATTACCGGGGTAGTGACACTGCTCACCTTATCATTTACATAAAGTTGCACAACTTCCTTTCCCGTCCGGTTACCGGTGTTCTTCACCTGTACGGACACCTCGATGTTTTCTTTACCGAAAGTTTTCTTTGAGACCTGCATGTCGGAATACTCGAAGGTGGTATAAGACAGACCAAATCCGAAAGGAAATAAAGGAGCCGGTGATGAAAACACATAATCACGACCGGCCTTTTCTTTTGTACCCGGTTCGCGGTTGATCCCTTTGGCTGAAGGTTTATAATCATAAAAGACAGGAATATGTCCGACAGACTGGGGGATCGTCGCATTCAGGCGACCGGAAGGATTCACTTTGCCGAACAGGATATTGGCAATCGCTGCACCTCCCCCTTCACCCGGATACCAGGCTTCCAGTATCGCCGGGACATTTTCTTTCTCCCACGAGATACTCCACGGACGGCCATGCACCAGAACCAGAATAATCGGTTTCCCGGTTTCCTTCAAAGCCTGTACCAGTTCACGCTGTACTCCCAGCGGATTAATATCGGTCAGGTCATATCCTTCCCCGCAGGTAAACGGATCGCCCACTTCGTTCTCGCCCGGCCCTTTTCCCCAGCCTAACCCAGAAAGGATCACACTGGTTCCACCTAAAACGACAACAACAGCATCACTCTTTTCTGCTGCTTTGACCGCTTCCGGAAAGCCGTCTTTACTCAATCCTGAGATATCGCAGCCTTTGGCATAATGGACATTCACCTGATTTCCTACCGCCTGCCTGATACCTTCCAGGACAGTTATCCCCGTTTTATTATCGCGTGTATAAGAGTAATCACCGTATTGCACCTGATCCGCATTCGGGCCGACCACTGCTATATTTTTCAACCGGCTGATTTCCAGCGGGAGTGTATTGTTCTCATTTTGCAATAAGATGATGGATTCTTCTGCCACCTTCTGCGCAAGCGCTATATGAGCCGGAAGATGAACCCTTTTCTTTATATTGGCTGCATCAGGATAAGGTTTCTCAAACAAGCTGGCCTTAAACTTAGCAGTCAGTATGCGGCGCACCGAATTATCAATCAGCGATTCCGGGACTTTCCCGTCTTTCACCAGTTGCACCAGATGTGTAAAGATATCCGGACGGGCAGCTTCCAGATCGACACCGGCCGTTACTGCCATTTTTGCCGCTTCGGCTTTATCTTTGGCTACATTATGAAAGTTATATAGTTGGGAAACACCTCCGTAATCAGAGAAAACATATCCCTGGAAATCCCATTCGTCACGCAGAACCTGCGTCAGCAAAAAATGATTTGCATGGGCAGGCATTCCGTCCACCTCATTATAAGAAGGCATCACCGCATATACGTTTGCTTCTTTTACCACTTGCTGAAAAGGGGGCAAATGAAGAGCCCGCATCTCCCGTTCACCGATCGAAGAGGGTGCCAGGTTGATACCCGCCCACGGCTGGCTGTATCCGGCGAAATGCTTGGCCGTACACATCAGTTTACCGGCAGGAATACCGATACGGGTCTGTTCCGGTTTACCCTGCATACCGGTAACAAACGCCGATCCCATCCGGCCTACCAGATAAGGGTCTTCGGCATAGCACTCTTCATTCCGGCCATAACGGGCATCGCGGATCAGGTCAAAAAGAGGGGATAATGCCTGGTCTACTCCCGAAGCGGAAGCTTCATAGGCAATAACAGAAGCCATCTCTTCTATCAATTCCGGATTCCAGGTGCTTCCCTGAGCTATGGCCTGCGGGAATATGGTCGCCCCGTAAGCCAGTTGACCGTGCAGACATTCTGCTATCTGGATGGGAGGAATACCCAAACGGGTATTTTCCCGGGCATGACGTTTGGCACGCGCCGATTGCTCGACAATCTTCTCCAGGCTTTCGAAAGGGCTGTCGCAAACACCGTATACAGCCGGCAAACGCGGGAAATCACCCAATCCGGTCATCGACATTTGTTCCACCTTTTCTTCCAGTGTCATACGGCCAAGCAGGTCTTCGACACGATCTTTCACCGGAGCTTTCGGATCTTTATACAGTTGCGGATAAACTGCATGTCCGCAAAAGACTGCCAAAAGAATACATATACTTTTTCTGATCATATATTGTTCTTTATAAAAAAAGGGCAAAAGCTTTGTTTGATAAATCATCCAAAAAACTTTTACCCTTTTTATTATTTACATTGAATGATTACCAACCGGGATTGTTCGGCAGTAATTTCGGATTCGTATCTGTTTCGGTAGATGGTATCGGCCACAGCAGATATTTCTCGTCGAATGTAATGCCGCTTTCGTTAGCAAAACTATTGTACGCATCGTAGCTGTTTGCCTTTACATTATAAGCTTTACGGGTACGCTGAATATCGAAATAGTCTTTATTTTCGAAACACAACTCATGTGCGCGTTCTTTCCATACAGCCTGCAGGAAATCATCTTTGCTCAATCCGGAAACAGGCGCCAGGTTGGCACGGCTACGGATAGCATTCACCATATCGTAAGACAACTGATCGGGAGCCCCGTTTGCCTGTGTATAAGATTCTGCATAGATGAACATTACTTCCGGCAGACGGTATAAAGTAAAGTTGATATCACACTGGCCGGTCTTTGTCGCACCTTCTATATCATAATATTTATACAAGGCCGGAGAACCGAACTCAATGATATTCGTTTTATCGTCACGGTGTCCGTCTTTGGTGAAGAACATTTCCTTTTCTTCCGTTCTCTTATCCCCTTTTTCATAAGAATAATAGAAATCCCAGGTAGGCATCAAAGCACCGAACTCGTCATAGATCTTGATGATCTGCTTCATGGTCGGAACGATCATGGATGTGATCTGGTTGGTGGTGATACCTTCCTTATATTGGATCTGGAAGATCAGCTCACCTTTATTCTTATTATCGTCGTCATGCAATTTTTCATACGAGTCGAACAGGGAATACCAGGCTGTTCCGGCTGCGCTTGCGTTATAATCCGGACTGGTTGGAGAGACGCAATAGGATTTGTCCAATACTTCTTTAGCCTTTTCGTAAGCCAGTTTATAGTATTCGGCTCCCTTATTCAACGGAGCACCGGCCATATATTGATAGACATCGGCCATAATTGTCTTTACCAAACCTAAAGAAACACGGCCGGTACGGTCGGTTTCCGGCAAACCGGATTCTTCGGCTGCCTTCAAATCGCTCAAGATAGATTCGAATACCTGTTCCTGAGTCGAGCGCTCAGGATACAAATTTTCAGAGTCTGACGTTACAGGTTCCAGAATCAAAGGTATATCGCCGTACAGACGTACCAGATAGTAATAGTAAAGGGCACGCAAGGTATAAACTTCCCCCATCAGGCTCTTCGTATCACCATTTACCTTCTGAATACCCGTGATACACATATTACAATCTGCAATCCCTTCATAAAAACCTTCCCATATATTTTTGAAAGAAGGGCTGTTTGTTCCTGTCGTATGGCGGATATAACCGTTGTTATAGGTACTCTGTCCTAATGTAGTTGCATGACCGCACAATAATTCCAGGGTTACCCAGGGGCCTTCACCATAACCGTCATAAGCCTGCAAAGCTCTCAAACGTTCATAAGCACCATCTACGGCAGTCTTTGCCTGATTAATGTTCTGAAAATAACTATCCTGGGTAAAGTCCGTCTTAGGATTTTCTTCAAGAAAATCCTCACAGGAGGTACCTCCTGCTAAAAGCAAACCGCTTAAAGCGAATATATAAAATTGTTTTACTGTTCTTTTCATGATCGATATTGATTACGTTAAATTAAAAAATTGCACTAAGACCGAAGGTGTAGCTTCTTGCTTTCGGATAATCGTAGAACTGAATATTCTGTGAGAATCCGGTATCCCAGGTAGAAACTTCAGGATCATATCCGGAATAGGATGTGATCAGGAAAAAGTTCTGGGCAGAGAAAGAAACACGCAGTTTGGAGAAGCCAATTTTATTGATCAGCGTTGTTGGTAAAGAATAACCGATAGAGATATTCTTACCACGCAGGAAGGAACCGTTTTCAACCTTATGCGAGTCGATCAGCGTAGTATATCCGGCACTGGCCAGACGAGTCTGTGCGATCGGAGTATTCTGGTTTTCTTCTGTCCAGGCATTCAGCACGGTCTTTTTGGAGTTGGCAATGCTGGTACGGTCTTCCGAAGAGTGATTGGTATTATTCAGTACGTCAGCACCTACGGAATACTGCAATTCCAGAGAGAAATCGAAGTTCTTATATTGCAGGTAGTTGTTGAATGTACCATAGAAGTCAGGTGTACCGCGACCAATGATCTGTTTGTCGGCATCATTGATCTGGTTATCATGATTCAGGTCTTCATGTTTCAGGTCACCCGGTTTCTTGCCATATTTAGCAGCTTCGTCCGCTTCATTCGTACCCCAGGTTCCTAACAACTTATAACCCCAGAATGAACCGACAGGCTCTCCGACACGAAGAATAACATTCTTACCCAGGAAGTCCGGATCAACCAGTTTATCTTCATTATTTACACCTAATTGGGTAATCTCGTTTTTCAGGAAAGAGATATTAAACGAAGATGACCACTGGAAATCGTTTGTCTTGATGTTTACGGTATTCAATGTCAGTTCTATACCTTTATTTTCCATGCTACCGATATTCGACATCATAGCACGTTTACCGCTGGTTGCAGGAACCGGAGCTTCATACAAAAGATCTCTCGTCTTTTTCAGGAAGAAATCGAGTTCCATAGAGATACGGTTATCCAATACGCCCATGTCGACACCGACGTTCCACTGTTCTGTCTTTTCCCATTTCAAATCAGGGTTTGCCAGCTCTCCGATCACCATACCCGGAGCTCTCTCGCCTCCAAAAGTATAGGTTGTCGAACCTAACATCGCCAATGAACGGTACTGCCCGATATCCGAGTTACCTGTCAAACCATAGCTTAAACGGAGCTTCAGGTTAGACATCCAGTCTTTCGTGTTTTCCATAAATGCTTCATCAATAACACGCCATCCCAGTGCGGCAGACGGGAAGAATGCATACTTGTTATTCTTACCGAATTTGGAAGAACCGTCCACACGACCTGTAACAGTCAATAAATAACGGTTTTTCAGGTTATAGTTGATACGGGCAAAATAAGATTCCATCTGCCATCCCAGATAACTGGAAGCGATAGATTGCGTTTTTGCCTGTCCAAGATTGTTCCAGCTGAAAAAATCGTCTGATAAATCCGCACCGGTCTGTTCCATGCGTGATCTGTGATATTTCTGGTATTCAGCACCGATCATTGCATTGATCGAGTGATCTTCAGCAATAACGGTACTATAAGTCAGGTGATTTTCCCATTGCCAGAAACGACGGCGTTCGCTGTTGACATTCGCCTTGTTTTTACCCATACCGGTACGCAGGCTGATTGTTGTCGGAGCAAAGATAAATTCATGCCAATCGGTATTGGAAGCACCTAAAGTCGTTTTAAATTCGAGCCCTTTCATAAACGTAATATTAGCATATACGTTTCCGTTGAACACGGCACTCTTATTCAGCCATTTCAATTCACTTGCCAGGCTGGCAGGCGTATCGGCATCTTCCATACCGGCAAAATCGGCAGGACGTGCAAAAGTTCCGTCAGCCCATTTAACAGGAATGATCGGAGTTGTTTCGATCATCGTTCTGGGAATATTTCCCGAACCCTGTTCCTGATCCTGGAAGCTCTCGCGGATATCACTGAAGCTCAACATAGTTCCGACCTTCAACCAATCTTTAACCTTCGTATCCAGATTAAGACGTCCTGAAAAACGTTTTTTGTAAGTCGATTTCAGGATACCCTGATCATCCGTATAATTCAGGAAAGCAGCATAAGATGTCTTTTCCGTACCTCCGGTGAATGACAGGTTATGGTTCTGACTTATCGCTACACGGGTAGCTTCATCTTGCCAATCCGTATCGTACAGAGGTTTACCATTGGCATCGAACAATTCGCGGTTACCGTATGTATTGCCAACTTTATAATGTTCGCGAACATATTCAGGACTGAACGAAGTGTATTTTCCAGACTTCCATCCCTCCGGGTCAAACTTTTCTGCATTCTTATAACCGGTATCCCAAACGCTCATAAACTCTTCCGCATTCAACACATCGATTTTGCGGGCCAGTTTACTAACTGAAAGATTGGCATCATAGCTGATGGTCGGCTTTTGTCCCAGTTTTCCTTTCTTTGTCGTAACGATGATAACACCGTTTGAACCGCGTGTACCGTAAATAGCTGTAGAAGAAGCATCCTTTAATACATCGATCGATTCGATATCGTTCGGGTTGATCGCATCCAGGCCGCCACCTTCCCATACGACACCATCCACTACATAAAGCGGGTTACTGGTGGCATTGATAGAGCTATAACCACGAATCTGTATGCTGGTTCGTCCACCGGGGCGACCTGAGTTGGTCGATACGTTCACACCGGCCACACGTCCTGCCAAAGCCTGTTCGACAGTCGTTGCCGGACGTTCCATCAACTTCTCCGATTTGATATTGGAAACAGAGCCTGTCAGGTCTGATTTCTTCTGGACACCGTAACCGACCACAACAACCTCATCCAGGTTCTGTGTATCTTCTGCCAGTTTAACGGCGATCCGGGAATTGTTTCCCACCGGAATATCTTTCGTCAAATAACCGATATAGGAAATAGTTATAGTAGCCGAAGCCGGAACTTCCAATGAAAAGTTTCCATCGATATCGGTAACCGTACCGATAGTTGTTCCTTTGATCGTGATATTAGCTCCGATAATAGGTTCTCCCAGATTGTCTGTAACGATACCCGTTATAGTACGGTTCTGCTGCTGAACAGAAGCAGTCATCGCTTTTTCAGATAAAATGATCTGTTTATCTACAATCTGATATTCGACATTCGTATTCTTGAATATCTGCGATAAGATATGATTGATATCCCCTCTGTTCACCTTCAGGTTGACAATCCGGTTAACATCCACGGTATTATCTCTGAAAAGGAAAGAGAAACCTGTTTCTTTTTCAATCTGGTCGAGCGCTTGTTCAACCGTAACATTTTTCAAAGATAACGAGAGTGAAGTTGTCTGTGAATAGGATACTCCGGCATATAGCTGAGCAGCCAATAAAAAGGAAAATACGACACTTAACTTCATAATGCGGAAAGATTTAAGCAAACATCGGGCATAGTTACCCTTGCGTAATTTAAATAACTTCATAACTTTGTAAATGATTTATATTTATTGTTTTTTTGACAGGTTGGCGCCTGTCAAAAGATGTTTCACACGGGCAAGAATAAGTTGGCGCTTATTCTTGCTTTTTTAAGGTACATTTCTTTCTCTACACCATAGGCATATTTGATTTAAGTATAACATTATATTATTTGTTTCTATTTTTGATACACATCGATCCGTCCCCGGGCAAAGGAAGAGTCGTTGTTCTGTTCCAGCCCTTTCACAGTCCACTCAATAGGTGTTGTCAGCTTCAGATAGTTCAGGATCTGCTCTACCGTCTCTGTCGTAAACGCTGCGCGATACCTGTATTCCTTATCGTTACTTTTATGCAGTACGATATCTACATTATACCGTTTGGACAATCTCTTCAATACCACATCCAACGGGGTATTTCTAAAGACTAACCGCCCGTCTTTCCATCCTATTTTCTCTTCGAGATTCACGGTCGAGACCGTAAACTCTCCTGTTTTTTTATCGAACAAGGCTTGTTTCTCCGGATCCAGGGAAACAGTCTTATCCCGGCTGATCACGTCGATCTTTCCATTTGCCAGAACAGCCTCTACACTGGATTCATCCTCGTAAGCATTCACATTAAATTTAGTTCCGTAAGCCATGACTCTGACCCCTTCATCTGTTGTAACGTAAAACGGATGCTTCCGATCCGACTGAACTTCAAAATATCCTTCACCCGACAGTTTTACATCCCGCTCCTTGGCATTGAAAACAGAGGGATAACTTAACGAACTGCCCGAGTTCAACCAGACAACAGACTGGTCGGGCAAAACCAACCGGGTGACTGTGCCGGGAGCCGAGCTGACCTGGTTATAGGTAACCTGTGCCAGTTCTCCTTTCTGTTCCATATATAAATAAGAAAAGACAATCGACGAAACCAGCAACGGTAACAGCAAAATAACGGCCACACGGGAAACAGCATGCATATAAATGTGGCGCGCTTGCTTCTTTTGTATCCGCTTGTCCATCCGCATATATCCCTTCTTCACTTCTACTGACTGATATTCAAGAATATCTTCGGAGAGTGCCTTTATTTGTTCTATCGTATTTTTATGATCAACCATTTTCGAACCTTTTTATAATAGAGACACGTGAAAACGAAAATCACGACAACAAAATCCGTTTTTTTTCAAAAAAAGAAATACATTTGTCACATCATGGAAAAGGAACACGCTGGCGCAGTTAATATTGAGCTCTTATTATGGAACATTTCCACGAATGACGACGAGAGTTCATTTCGTAATTTATTCGAATATTATTACCCGGCATTATGTCTCTATGCAAAGCGCTTTATCAAGGAAAGAGAAACCCGGGAAGACATCGTTCAGGATGTATTTTTTTCTATTTGGGAAAATAGGAAATATATCTCCGTGCAAACTTCCGCCAGGAATTATTTGCTGACTTGCGTACGAAACCATTGCCTGAATTTCCTTCGCCACCAGCCCACAGAGTCTTTCGACCAGATCATACAAGAGAATATTCCGGTATATGCCGAAAACAATGACGATTTCTATACGCTGACCGAATTGCAGGAGCTACTGGCCAAAGCCCTTGCCAAGCTCCCGGAAGATTATCGCCGCGTATTTGAGTTAAATCGCTTTGAAGATAAAAGTTATGGTGAAATTGCCGAGTCGATGGATATATCGACACGGACAGTCGAACGCTATAAAAATAAGGCGATCGAGCTTTTGAAGAAAGAGCTGAAAGATTACCTGCCTCTTTTCATCGGCCATTTATTTTAAAATCCGGCCCTATCCCCGTTCTCTCTGCCCGCATGGATAAGCAGGCTCTCTGCAATTATTAAATCAAAAGGCGTCGTTATCTTTATGTTTTCCCGATTTCCGGAGACCAGACGGATCGTTTCACCCATCGCTTCCACGACCGATGCATCATCCGTAAAAAGAGAGGAAAACTCCTGTCCGTAGGCCTTCAACAATAAACCGGAACGGAATACCTGCGGTGTCTGTACCGCGAAATAACGGCTACGATCCACCGGGTGAGAGCCTTTCTCATCTGTTTCACGCAACGAGTCAATCATTGGCATAACAGGGATAGCCGCCCCCTTTTTCTCCGCTTCATCAAAGCAGGCTTCGATCACTTCGGGCGAAACAAACGGGCGTACACCGTCATGCACTGCGACCAGGACTTTTTCATTTCCTTCGGATGCATTTTTAATTTCTTCCGAAAGGAATTCCAATCCGTTCCGGACGGAATGAAAACGCGTCTCCCCGCCATTGGCAATCCGGTGAGGCACTTTACATCCGATTTCCCGGCAAAGCATATTCCAGTAAGGCTGATGATCTTCCGGAAGCACCAACACCAGTTCGGCCGAAGCATCCCAACGGTGAAACACTTCCAGTGTATGCATCAGGACAGGCTTCCCTTCGAGCGGGATAAACTGCTTGGGAAGATCGCCGCCCATCCGGAGACCTTTACCTCCGGCCACGATCAGTACATATCTGCGCATTACTCCAATTCCTCCAACACCTTTTTAACCTCTTCGTCCACCTTATATAGTTTCTCTTTGCACAATTTGATCAGGCGGGTCGCTTCCTTCACCTTCTCGGAAAGGATATCCACATCCAGCTCGCCGTTTTCAATGTCAGCCACGATCTTGCGTAGTTTCTCTACCGCTTCGTTGTACGTTTCTTCTTTCTTTGTCATATATCGGAGTGATTTATTTTTTAACGATACTCTTTACATCACCGTCTGCAAACCGGGTAACCAGTTCGTCACCGGAAGCCAGATCGGTTGCGTGTTTAATTATTTTGCCGTCTTTAAGAGCCAGGCTGTATCCGCGTTTCAGTACATAATCGGGAGAGGCCATCTTGATGAACTGTTCTGTCAACTGGATAAACCGGGTTCCTTCCGTGATCCGGGAAACTGTCCGGTTCTGCAACTGCATCTGCAATGTATCCAAGGTTGAACGGCGGCGCGACAACATAGCCGAAGCCGACACCGGGAGTTTATTCCCCAACAGCTGTAAAAGGGAACGGTTCCGCTCGATCCTGTTGGTAGCGATAACAGGAAGGCGGGTACCCAGCAATTGCAGGAAGTTCCGTTGCTTCAATAATATACCGGTAGCCAATTCGCTTACCTCCTCCTGAAGTTCTTCCAGATCCATCGCAGCCGCATCCATACGCCCGATCAGGAACTCAGCCACAGCCGTTGGCGTTTTCATCCGGGTATGGGCTACCATATCCAGGATCGTATCATCACGTTCATGGCCGATACCGGTAATAACCGGCAACGGGAATTGTGCACAGTTAGCCGCCAGTAAATAAGAATCGAAACTATTCAGATCGGACGTCGCCCCACCGCCACGGATAATCACCACCACATCAAAATGATCGAGATGTTGATAAATACGATCCAGTGCCGCAATGACCGACTCCTCCGTCCTTTCCCCCTGCATCAAGGCAGGAAACAGTTTGGTATAAAATGGATAACCGGACTTATTATGTGCCAGCTGATTCAGAAAATCCTCATATCCTGCCGCCGTCGGCGAAGTGACAACAGCAATACGTTTGGGCAATACCGGAAAAAGCAATTCCTTATTGAGCGTAAACACCCCTTCCTCTTTCAACTGACGGATGATCTCCATCCGCCGCCTCAACATATCCCCCATCGTATAGGCCGGATCGATATCCGTCACGGTCAGGCTATATCCATATAATTCGTGAAACTCGATGGAGACTTTCACCAGCACTTTCAGTCCGGAAGCAAACAATTGCCCCGTCTCCATTTCAAAATAAGGCTTCAGCATCCGGAATGTTTTCGCCCAGATAGAGCCGCGCGCCCGGGCGACCAGTTGTCCGGTCACCGGATTCTTTTCTATAAACTCCAGATAGCAATGGCCGGAAGCTGCATTTGTCCGTACATCGCTCATTTCGGCGCGCACCCAGCAAGTACCCGGAAAAGCTTCGCTGATGGCTCCACGTACCCGGTTATTTAGTTCCAGCAGGGAAAACTCACGGCGTTCATTGCCCGTGTATTCCGGATCAATGTTCAGTCCTGGCATATTGAAGTCCTTTCTTATAGGCTTTATACATATTCGGGATACCATATCCCAGTTCTGCATCAGGCCTCTTGGATTGGCTCGAGACCTGGTGCAGTAAATCTATAATATCTTTATTGCTCAGCCGCGGCAATGCCTGCCACAGGCAAACACCCAATCCGGCCAGGATAGGCGTGGCAAAAGATGTTCCGCTGGCATAACGCACATTACCTTTCGGATCGATCACACAACTACCGGAGCCCAAAGCCACCACATCCGGCTTCACCCGGTAATCGGCCGTAAACCCGACAGAGCTGAATATACTCTTTTTCTTTTCTTCCGTTATCGCCCCTACCGTCAGCACATCCGAAGCATCCGACGGGAAAGTGATCTTCCCCCAGATTCCGTTTCCCTCATTTCCTGCACTGCAAAACATAAGGATACCTTTCTGAGCCGCCATATGGGCCGCCTGGCTGATCAATGTCGTCTTACCGTCCAAGGCAGACTGATCGTATGACAATTCATCCGCATCGAAAGCAAAATACCCCAGGGAGGATGTGATCACATCGACACCCACACTATCGGCATACTCCACAGCGGCAGCCCAATAGTCTTCTTCTATCGGATATTCCGAATCGCTGTCTTCGCTTTTGATCAGCAGATAAGACGCTTTAGGCGCCGTCCCTACCATAATACCCGGCATATCGGCAGCCAGGCAAGATAAAACCTTCGTTCCATGATCATCGGCATTATATACGCTCTGTCCCGGATACACCACATTGTGCGTACCGATCAGTTTCAGTGAATCGAACACACTGATACGGTCTACATTCTGGAAACCGGCATCTATCACGGCCACCCGCATTCCTTCACCCTGGAATCCGGCCTCATGCAATTTTACGCCATTAAGCATTTTAATCTGCTCCCCGGCATATCCGTAGCGATCCTTCAGCGGAGTCTCCGCCGGGAAGAAACGCTCTTCCTGTTCCGCTTCTTCAGCCGTAACCACATTGCTTCCTTTCCAGACCCATTTAACCGAATCGACAATAGCCAGTTCCTTCAAGCGGTCGGCAATAGTGCTGTCCCTGCTCGTCACCACCACGGTCGAAAACCACCTGCTTTGCACAACCGGTTCGGCACCGGCCGACACCAGGGTATCCAGATAAGAACGCGCTATCGGAAGATCCGACACCGACACCGGCGTACCTGTTTTCTCCCGACGCTGAATGGATTCTTTCGAAAGGAATGCTTCCGGCTGGTCAAGCGTATAGCCGGAATCGCCTTTATCTTTCAGATAGACACGGAAACAATAGCTTTCTCCGGCAGCAAGCCACGAAGAAATGCAACTTAATAATATAACAAGTCCTAAATATTTTTTCATGGAATAAACAATACTCAACCCTACAAAGGTAATAATTGCTATGGAGATAAAAAAGCCCGGCTTCTCGTCAGGAGGGCCGGGCCATCTATAATATTACAAATTATTCGTTCACATTGCAGATAGGGATCTCACGTTTCACGCTCTGGCGTAATGAGATCAGCGTTTCTGTAGCTGTCACCCCCGGTATTTCCTGGATTTTAGAGTTCAGAAGCTCCATCAAATGTTCGTTATCACGGGCATACAACTTGATAAGCATTGTATACGGACCGGTAGTAAAGTGGCATTCAACCACTTCGGGTATTTTTTCAAATTCCGGAACCACGTCCTTATACATAGAACCACGTTCCAACTTAACACCGATATACGTGCAGGTATTATATCCCAGAATTTTAGGATTAATATGATAACCCGATCCAACGATCACATTCATATCAATCATGCGCTGTACCCGTTGATGAATGGCAGCACGAGACACACCACACTCTTCAGCTACATCCTTAAAAGGAATCCTGGCATTCTTTGAAATAATGTTCAATATCTGCCGATCCAGCTTGTCTATTTTCTCCATGTTTTCTATCGCTTTATTATACGCTCTAATTTATTTATATATCAAAAGTATATAATTATTTTCAACAATCTATCATTCTGAAAGAAAAAAGTAGCAAATAAATAATAAAAGCGGGCAATTAATGCTTTTCAGCATAAATTACCCGCTCCTTTATCTACTAAAATGAGAAATTACTTTTTCTGATCGTCTTTTACGATATCCAGCAATTCCACTTCAAATTTCAATACGCTGTTCGGTTTGATACCACGAGTTCCGTGTTCGCCATAAGCAAGTTCAGAAGGAACCCAGATCACATATTTAGAACCAACCGGCATGATCTGCAGGATTTCAGTCCATCCTTTGATCACCTGTCCAACGCCGAATACAGCAGGTTCGCCACGGTCTACAGAGCTATCGAATTTAGTTCCGTCCAGCAGTGTACCTGTGTAGTGTACTTTTACCTGATCTTCAGCAGTCGGTTTTGCACCTGTACCTTCAGTTTCCACTTTGTACTGCAAACCGCTTTCTGTAGTGATAACACCTTCTTTTGTTTTGTTTTCAGCAAGGAACTTTTCACCCTCTTCTTTCACCTTGTTAGCGTCACGAGCCTGAGCTTCAACAAAATAAGTATTCAGGTAAGTCTGAGCCTGTTCCGGAGTCATTTTCATTCCGGTAGAGTCACCCTTCATAGCTGCTTCGAAACCAGCCAATAAAGCGTCTACATTAGCAGGGCCACCAGGCATACCATCCAGGTTCTGTTTGAACATGCTACCGTTAGCAACACCAATTGCATAGCTCGCGCTATCCACAGAGGATTTCAGGTTCGCGCTCTTTTTTGAGTCACAAGAAGTGGCAGAAACGCCCAATGCTACAATAGCTGTAGCGGCTAAAACACTAATCTTTTTCATTTTTCTCTATAAATTATTTTACTATGTCTAACAATTCAACATCAAATACCAATGCACTGTTCGGTTCGATCGCTTCTCCTGCACCATGTTCGCCATAAGCCAGGTCAGACGGGATGAACAATCTCCATTTAGAACCTACTTCCATCAGTTGCAACGCTTCCACCCATCCCGGGATTACCTGCGATACACCGAATACAGCCGGTTCGCCACGCTGTACAGAGCTATCAAAGACTGTTCCATTGATTAATGTGCCGTGATAATGACATTTCACCTGATCAGAAGCGGTCGGTTTTGCACCGTTTCCTTTTTGAAGAACCTGATATTGTAATCCGCTCGGTAATGTAACAACACCGGCTTTACCTTTGTTTATGTTTAGAAATTCTTCTCCGGCTTTCTTGTTTACTTCAAATTTTTCTTTCTGTAGCTTCATGAAGAAATCGTTGATCACTTGCTTAGCTTCGTCATAACTGAGTTCAGGGGTCTGATTACCCAAAACATCTTTCATTCCCTTTACAAAGTCTTCAATCTGAAGATCATTAATGCCTGAGTTCTGGAAATTATTTCCGATACTTAAGCCAAGTGCATAACTTACTTTATCCATTCTTTTTCGTTTTCAACTAATTACAAGCTACAAAAGTAATGCTTTTAAGTACACAAACGTCATCAGAAGCTACTTTTTTATTACTTTTGCATCTGTTATGGGAGAACCGACCGTCTTTCATTCTTTACAGACACTATGTAACCGATCTTTACTAATCAATACTACATCTCCATTCCTTACTTTATGTTTCTTTACCGAATAATCTTCCGGTGTATAAATGGCATTTGCTTCAATCATTTGATTTAACTGATTTGCCGACAATCCCAGACACGACCGGATGACAGAAGATAATTTCAGTCCGAAATCGAAAGGTGTCCGAACTTTGAATGTTATAATTTCATTATCGCCGCTTAAAATATCGTCAATCGAAACAGGCTCATGTTGTATCTCATATTCAACACTGCCGTAATCCAACTCGACACTGTTCTTTCTTACCGTTTCAGCAGAAAACGCATATTCCCACGCCACCGCTTCGTCATTCTCAGTAAATTTAAGGTAGAGATCCTTTTTGATCAGTTCGGATTTCGTACGTGACAATATGGTTAAGTTGTATGTGCTGTCACATTCCATACATCTATATATCAGCCACACATCTGTGTTCTTTTTCTGCGAGTTCATCCGGAATTTGCCACTGCAATAAAATCTATCGGAACTACAGCGATTACATTTTCGTTTTAAGATTGGGGTATTTTTGATCTTTATTTCCCATATATATTCTTTTTCCATTTCTATACTGTGCTTAATGTATTGTGAAAAATCCGTTATATCCACACAGCATCACAGCTTATGAAAACCCGAAGGTTGCCATAAACGACAATAGCAGATGCTATCGACCTCAAAGGACGACACTGTGAAGACAAATAATGATATGAAAAACCTGTTCGGGAAGGATTACCCGAACGAATGAACTACTAACCCGCGGTTTATGGGGCTAATATTAAGCCAGTATAAGTCTGAGAATTACTTTCAAAATGTGACTATTATGGTTATCGGGAGACAAAGATAGGTATTCTCCCCATACAACACAAACCCCTGAAAGACGAATCTCCCAGGGGTTGCTTTTTGTCTGTTTTTGCTCTTCACAGAGGTAGAACAGAAGAACTTTATTTCATT